>Ga0308158_10000348_pt1 | contig 84648 bp, 69 predicted proteins | sample PhyBR2_FD_201038 | JGI IMG/M metagenome (GOLD analysis project Ga0308158, IMG submission 201038) | Phyllosphere microbial communities from UC Gill Tract Community Farm, Albany, California, United States - DLSLB.R2 | ecosystem: Host-associated > Plants > Phyllosphere > Unclassified | place: USA... | reverse complement strand
GAGTCATTCAATGCTAAAATAAAGGCTTTCAGAAGACAGTTCAGAGGAGTAGGAAATATAAACTTTTTCCTGTTTAGGCTAACCAAATTATTTGCATAGTCCACAACTTTTGAACATGATCCCAAAATGTAAAAGTTTACTGAATTAATCAGCGCCGATAACTCAATCGATTGTTAAATAGTAGATACGAGTCGGTGCTGGAATGTTTCAATCTAAACAAGCCATGAGATTTAAATTATTATCAAAAAATATTTATTCTGCATCTACTTGCTTATCAGAAAGATCTGTGTTTTTTGCTGCTTAAACGATTATTTAAAGCAGAAAAACTCAAATTATTTTTTGCATTTGTGAAAAAGAACACTACATTTGCATTCCCAAACGGAGGGTGCCATAGCTCAGTCGGTAGAGCAAAGGACTGAAAATCCTTGTGTCCCTGGTTCGAATCCAGGTGGCACCACTTCCAAAAGCCTTTCAGAAATGAGAGGCTTTTTTATTTTGCCGCTATTTTGCCATCATTAACCATCAATTTCCTGTTCAAACCTGTTGATTTGTTGTGCGCTGAGGCAGAATCTAATTTTTATTCGGTTGTTTTTTTATTGATTTTCACCGTCTTAAATCAAAAAATGTTAAATTATTTATAATTAATCTAAATAACTTATATTTGCCGCCATCATTGTAAAATTTTGGACTTAAAAGCAAATCAACCCATTTCGGTAAAACTAACGCGGATCGACCAGGCATCGTTCGAGAGGGCCTATGATTTGTATTGGGAAAAAATTTTCGCGGTTTGCTACAATAACATCAAAGAGTTAGAGCCTGCCAAGGGGATGGTTCAGGATATTTTTAAATCGCTTTGGGAGCGGCGCGACGAACTGGAGTTACAAAATGTAGAGCATTATCTGGTTCGGGCGGCTAAATTCAAGGTTTTCGAATATATCCGCAATAAAGTAAACCGGCAAAAACATAACGAATTTCAGGCGATGGATTGCCGGGTAGCGAGCAATTGCACCGAAGAACAGGTATTGTTTAACGACCTGAAAGAAAAAGTAAACCTGCTGGTAGATACCTTACCCTGCCAGTGTAAGCGGGTGTATAAAATGAGTCGCGAGCAGGGCATGAGCAATAAGGAAATTGCCGGCATGCTATATATTTCTGAACGGGCAGTAGAATACCACATCACAAAAGCCATGAGCAGGCTTAAGGTGGGCCTGGCCAGCTATTAAAAAATATTTATTTGCAGTATTACGGAAATAGGCCAGTTGTGCTACTTATCTTTAAAAGCATTATTTTGTTAAGTTTGCAAAAAGGGATTTTATCAATCAAAGTCAAATTTTAATGGGTATCGACCAGGAAGTTTTAGAACGCTATCATTTAGGCATCTGCAATGAACAAGAGCAGAAGCTGGTAGAGGAATGGCTTTTTAATGCTGACGCAGACGAGCTGGACCTGGTAGCTTTTGATGGCAGCAAGGCCGATCTGAAACAAGAAATGTGGACGGAGATTAGAGGGGTACTGCCTAAAAATATTGCTGTTGTTAAGCCCAAAAGCAATGCCTATTTTATGTGGAAGGGTGCTATTGCTGCTTCTTTATTTATAGTTGCAATGGGTGCAGCGGCTTATTTTGTGTTTGGTACTAATTTCGCTGGCGAAAATCCTTCCATGTCTTTTAACAATTCTTCAGCGCAGCACGTTAAGCATATCGATGCCAAAAGTTACAATGTTTCTCTTGGACCCAACAGTTCGGCAAAGATTAACAGTGCAGCAGGTGTAATCGATTTATCGGGGAGCTTACTGATTTCGCCTAAGAAAGATGTGGAATGGCAGTTTGAAGGTACAACGAAAAAAATAACCTTAAAAAAAGGGCAAACTTACATTATCCTTAAAAACTCAACCAGTGCCGAAGGAATTATCGTGATTAGCGAGAGCAATCTTTTAGATTTACCGCCGGTTATGCAGAAACAGATTACTACCCAGTTCGATATTTAAATTTTGCCCTTCTAATGATTTTCAACACTTTTCGTTTTGTAGCTTTAGCCTTTTTCTTATTTGCTTTATTGGGCTGTAAAAATGAAACTGAAAAGAAGAAACGCTATAGTTTTTATATCCTGGCAAAAGATGGTAGCGAATATCTGATTGAGCACGATGTACTTGATCAGGGGAACTTAAGCCCTGCCAATAACGGGGTATTGCTGGAAGGGAGGAATATGGACCGCGATGTGATAGTAAAGGCTGGTTATTATTATCACCTTAACCGTAAAACCGAACTTTTTTCAAAATCAGGTATTCAAGATAAAAGGCTGAAAAGCCAGTTTAACATTCCACTCAAAGATTTTTCGATCGAAAATTTTAACTGGCTGGCTACCGATACTTTACTGCTTACCGGCCTGAATATTTCGGGATATAACCAAACCAAATTCTTTTTGATTGATACTAAAGCAATGAAGGTGATTCGGCAAGGGAATATGGAAATCCCCAAGCCTTCGGGTAAATTTACCACGCTATCTATTGGTTTGGTTAATAAAGAAGATAACCACTTAAACATTGCCTACACTTATCACATTACAAAAGGCGTTTCTGATTATATTACCAGCGATACGATGTATGTTTCGGCCTTAAGCTATCCGCAAATGAAGCTGATTAAAACTGATAAAGATGTGCGCTCTACTTACCCGGGCGGTATTAATACCATACAATCTTACAGTTTTATTGATGGCAACCACGATAATTATTTTATGACTTGCCCGGGGATTGCGCTGGGCAACCGGCCGGAGATTCCTACCGGGATATTCAGGATTAAGGCAGACTCCAGTGTAATTGATAAAACGTACTTTTTTAACATTTCAGCTTCTAAAATTAATAACCATGCTTATGGCATGTGGCCTTTGGGTAATGGGAAAGTAATTGTTCGCTCAGAAAGGAAGGATTTGTTTAAAGGCCTGGGTGATCATTACAGTACGGCTCATTTCGAGTTTTACGTGCTCGATCTGAAAACAAAGGAAATTACCAGGCTAAATCTGCCATTGGATAAAGGTACCCGCCGCGAATGTATACTGGTGGAAGGTGATACAGCTTACATCGCTGTAAATTCTAACAAAGCGGGTAATTTTATCTGGCTTTACGATATTAAAACAGGCAGTTTAAAAAAAGGGCTACAGCTTGGTGGTGATACCGACTTTATTCTCAGGATGGATAGGTTGAATTGATGTGAAGCCTATGTAAGATGGAAAATGTAAGATGGGAGATGGAAGATTTGGGGGCGAAGGAATTTTCTGAATAGACTCGTTTAACACCAAGACGCTACACCAAATTCAATTATTTTAATTTTTTTCATTTTCCACCTTCGGTAAAATGAGAGTTGTGCTACTACCTCATAAATGCACAACAATTAAACTAATGTCATACGGAAAAAATCTACTACTTATTTTACTCAGCGTTATCACCTTTAGCGCTTTTGCACAAAATAAACCATCCATTTCTGGTTATGTAAAAAATGGAAATGAAGCCATCGCCGGTGCTTCTGTTCTGATTAAAGGAACAAAAAACGGATCAACTACCAATGCCAGTGGCTATTTTGAAATCGCTAATTTACATGCCGGAACCTATACCTTAACTGTTTCTTATATTGGATTTGGTAAACAAACCAAAACTGTAAAATTAGATGCCAGCGAAAGTTTAAAAATCGATTTCAGCTTAAAAAGTGATCAGCAGCAATTAAACGACGTTGCTGTGGCCGGAAAAACCAAAACTCAGGAAGTTAAAGAATCAGGCTTTGCTGTAAATGCGATTGATACCAAGAAATTTGCCAATACCACAGCCGATCTGAACCAGATTTTAAACCGAAGTACTGGCATCCGGATTAGGGAACAGGGTGGATTAGGCTCTGATTTTAAGTTCTCCATCAACGGCTTATCGGGTAAACAAGTCAAGTTTTTTATTGATGGGATCCCGATGGATGTAATGGGAAGCGCCATGTCGCTAAACAACATTCCGGTAAACCTGGCCGATCGCCTGGAAGTTTTTAAAGGTGTAGTACCTGTACAACTGGGTGCCGATGCCATGGGTGGAGCGGTGAATGTGGTAACCAACCAGAAAGTAAGCAATTATTTAGATGTAAGCCATAGCTATGGTTCTTTTAATACCAATCGCTCATCGGTAAGTGCCCAGTTTTTAGATAAGAAAACCGGTATTATCGTAAAAGGAAGTGGTTTCTTTAACTCATCTGATAATAATTACATCATGCGAGATGTTGATGTGGTTAATGGCGGTACACGCGAAGGGAATTACATTGTCGATTTGAATGGTGCCGAGTTTGTGAAAGCCGATGTAAGGCGTTTTCACGATAATTACCAATCGGCCCTGGGGCAGGTAGAAGTAGGTGTTACCGGTAAAAGCTGGGCTGATGTACTCTTTATTGGTGCGGGTTACAACGAAGCCAAACAGGATTTGCAAACCGGATTTGACCAAACCATTGTATATGGTAACGTAACCCGCGCAAGCAAGGCCATTAGTGGTACTTTACGCTATAAAAAAGACAACCTGTTTACCAAAGGATTAAGCTTAAGCGCTTTTGTAGCCAGATCGAGAGATAAATACAAAACTACCGATACGCTAATGCGCAATTATAACTGGGACGGTACTTACTTTGATAAAGGTTATGCCGAAATGGGTGGTATTAAAACGGTTGCGCATATTGTAAGGCCACGTACCTATGGTATGGCCAATATGAGCTATGTAATTAACGATCAGCACTCGTTAAACTTAAATTATACGATTGACAGGCTTAAGAACGAAAACTACAACGAGCTGCTAACCGATCACGACGATATGCCGGGTCGCTTAAATAAACAAATTGTTGGTTTGGCTTATCAACAGGATTTTTTGGATAAACGGCTTGTGAATACCTTTTTTGGTAAGCTTTACCATTTAGGTTTAAACCGCCCGAAATATATTGACAGGGTGTACACCCCAATGGATACTTCTTTTAGCAATTACGGCTATGGTGCGGCTTCGCGGTTTAAAATTACAGAAAATTTAGGCATTAAAGCATCGTACGAGCATGCTTACCGCTTACAGGAAGCTGAAGAAATGTTTGGTGATGGATTGAATCTTCAGGGCAATCCTGATTTGAAACCAGAAAGCAGCGATAACCTGAACCTGGGCGCATTTTATACCCTAAAACTTGGCAAAAATACTTTCTTTATCGAAGCTTCAGGTTTTTACCGCGATGCAAAAGACTTTATTTTTCCGGTGCCTGATGAGCGTTCTAAACTGTTGGAGAACAGAAACCAATCAAGCGTTAGGATTACCGGTTTTGAATCCGAATTGCGCTACAGCTACGATCAGTTGCTTTCGGTAAATCTTAACGTAACTTATCAGAATGCTGTGAATACCACTAAAAATGGGCAGACAGAATCATATAATGTGGAAGGAACCTACCTGAACAAAATTCCTAACCAGCCCTGGTTATTTGGAAATGCGGAGTTTACCATCGGTAAAAACAATTTGCTGGGAAAAGATACCCGTTTACAATTTAACTGGTTCACGCAATATGTAAACTGGTTTTATTTAACCTGGGAAGGCAAAGGTAACCCGAACGGGAAATCCGATATCCCAACGCAGCTGGTGCATAATGCATCGTTGAGCTACTCGCTAAAAAACGGACGTTACAACCTTTCGGCCGAATGCAGAAACTTAAGCAATGAGCTGGCTTACGATAATTTCAGGCTTCAAAAACCAGGAAGGTCGTTCTCTGTAAAACTGAGATACTTTTTGCAATAATTTAATCCACCATTGATTTTTTAAAAACATTATATAGCCATCAAAATGAATAAAATACTAAACAAATCACTTCTGCTTTGCATGCTTGCTTTAACGGTTGTTTTTAGCAGTTGCGAAAAAAGAAATGTGGGCGAGATAGAAGAAGGTACCAAATATTCGGCTGTGCTTTGTGTGGGCAGCTGGCCCAATACCGCTTATTATATTGCGGGCATCCAATCGCTAACCAGCGGAACCGTTAGCCTGGCCAAAAACGGAGCCGAAATGACAGGAAAAGTTTATGCGCAGGATGTAATCCAGAAAGATGGTTTTTATTACCATTGCAATTCTGGCAGTGGCCGCCTGGGCAAATACCATGTAGAAAACGGTGCGCTGTTAATTGACAAGGAAATTCCTTTTGCCTGGCTAAACTGGAGTTCTTACACCTGGGTAGACGATAATACGCTGGTGATTTTTGGAGAAGGAAAAGGTGAGCCACGTTATGCGGTAATTAAAGTCGATAAAATGACGATCAAAACCGGAAAGTTATCGCTGGCCAGTATCCCGGCAGGCTTTAACCTGTACAATATGGGTTTTGCGCAGTACCGCGATCAGAAAATTTACCTAGGCTATAGCTTCGGGTCTGACGATTATACCAACTATCCCAACATGCCGGTATTCCAGAAATCATTTGTAGCGGTGATTGATTATAATACCATGGCGGTAGAAAAATCGCTTGAAGATGTACGCACAACGGGGCCGGGTGGTTCAAATGTATATGCGCCATCATCTTTTATTGATGAACAGGGCGATCTGTATTTTATCAGCGATCCAGTAAATGTTTACGATTATAAATCACCTTCAGCGATGTATCGCATCAAAAGTGGAACAACTGTGATAGATCCGACCTATTATTTCAACTATTCGGCAGCTGCCAACAATGAAATGGCTGCAGCGATGTGGTATATCGGTAACGGAAAAGCGATTATCCGCTCCAGGATTGCCGGTCAGTCTATCGATACCGACCATTATTTTACGGTAATCGATGTTAAAACAGGTGCACTGATCAAAAAGCTTGATTTGCCGGCTGATAAAGGCGAACGTATGGTTAATGCGGTAATTGTAGAAGATGGTAAGGCTTTTATCGCGGTAAACGCTGCAGACCGCGATTATATCTGGCAATACGATCCGGCTACCGATAAACTAACTAAAGGTGTTGAGTTTGTAGGTGGTATCGATTACATTTTGAGAATAGAAAAATTAAAGCAATAAGCGCCCTGGTTAATGACATTTAAAAAGATTAACGCCTGGTTTCATTTGTGGCTTGGGCTTGCCTCGGGAATAGTGGTATTTGTGCTGGGCATTACGGGCTGTGCACTGGTATTTGAACATGAAATTAAAGCCATGATTAATCCCTGGGTAGCGGTAGAAGCGCCAGAGGGAGCGAAGATATTGGCGCCCTCGGCTTTATATCAATCGGTACAGAAAGCCTTACCCGGCAAACAGATCGAATCGGTGTGGTATTATGGTGAAAACCGTTCGGCACGTTTTAGTGCGCATGAGGTAGATTCTACCATTTATGTAAATCCTTACAATGCCGAGGTGCTGGGCATGGTTAAAGATGCCGATATATTTAAATTTTTTAAAGATGGTCACTATTACCTCTGGATGCCCGAAAAAATCGGGCACCAGGTAGTAGGATGGGGTACACTCATTTTCTTTTTGCTGCTCATTAGTGGCATGATTCTGTGGTGGCCAAAAAAATGGACCAAAAAAACACGCGAACAAAGTTTTAAAATTAAATGGAAGGCGAAACTGAAAAGGGTGAACTACGATTTGCACAATGTGCTGGGTTTTTATTCCATTTTAATTGCCGTGCTTTTGGCCTTTACTGGTTTAATGATGAGTTTCAGCTGGTTTAATAACAGCGTTTTCTGGCTGGCTGGCGGTACTAAATCGCCACGTATAGCAGCCGTATCAGATAGCACCATTCAAGTAAAAACCAATTTGCTTAGCCAAATAGATAAAGCCTGGCACAAAGGGGTATTCGAAATTGCCGAGCACAAACCTTACGAGATATTGATGCATTTTCCGGAAAAGGCATCGGAAGCTATATACGTATGTACCGATATGTACAGGGGCACCTGGCGCGATGTGTATCTTGATCAGTATACGTTGAAAGAATTACCGGCTTCGAACAAAAGGCTTCGCGATGAAAATCTTGCTGCATGGCTCAGACGCTCTAATTATGGGCTACATGTTGGCGAAATTGGTGGTTTAACCACCAAAATTATCTTCTTTTTAGTGAGTTTAATCTGTGCCAGCCTTCCCATCACCGGCTTTTACATCTGGTGGGGCAAGCAAAAGAAAAAACCTAAAAAGAAGAAAGCTTTGTTGAATCCTCAAATTTAAATTATGAAAAGTAAGTTGCCGTTATCAGCAGTTAAAAAAACTGCTGCAGGGAAGTTATTGCCCTTCGTTTTTGCATTTTTCCTTTCTATTGTAAACTTTTCGAACTGTTTTGGCCAGGATGAAACCCTGGTGAGTGGTACCGTTACCATGGTCGATGGTGCCCCACTGGAGTATGCCTCTGTAGCCATTCACAATGCTGCGGGTGTAGGTATAAAAGGCACCATGACCGATTCGTTGGGTGCTTTTAAATTTACCGGCCTGCCGGTAGGAAGCTATCAGCTTAAAATATCGAGCATGGGTTTTGTTAATCACCAAACTGCAGTATTTAATCTTTCCAGCCAGAACAGAAGACTGCATTTGGGTAAATTTAAACTGCTGGAAGATGCACAGACCTTAAGTGCTGTAAATATTGTGGCGCAGAAACCAATTATCGAACATGGGGTAGATAAAACCATTATCAATGTAGAAAACAGCATTTTGGCTGAGGGCAACACTGCTTTAGAACTTTTAGAGCGGGCACCAGGTGTTAAGGTAGATGAAGATGGTAAAATATCCCTTAAAGGGCGACCGGGGGTAAATGTGATGATTAATGGTAAGCTTACTTACCTGGCACCTGCCGAGCTGAGCGCCATGCTAAAAGGTACCAATTCGGCTTCGGTTTCCAAAATCGAAATAATGGCCAATCCTTCTTCCAAATACGATGCCTCTGGTAATGCAGGGATGATTAACATTGTAATGAAAAAGAGCCAGGGCAAAGGCTTTAATGGTTCGGTTTCGGTTAATGGTGGTGCAGGCCGCAAAGCCAGGTACGGTTCGGGCTTTAACTTAAATTACCGCCATGCCGGTTTAAATGTTTTTGGAAGTTACAATTATGCTTTTAGGGGCGAAACCGAATACCTCGATTTTACCAGGCGCTTTTACGAAGGCGAGCAGCTTAACCGCGTTTCTGATCAGCATACCAAAACCAACGAACCTTTAAATACACATAATTTCCGTTTTGGGGCCGATTGGGAAGTAAACAAAAAGAATAATATCAGCTTTCTGATCAATGGGAATGTTGGCAAATACCTGCACGATAGTAAAACGGGTAACCAGTTAAAGGCAAATTCGGGTGCGCTGCTCAGCGATTTATCAACCACCAATTACGACCAGCAACAATGGAACAACATTACCTATAACCTCAACTATCTGCATAAATTTGAGAAAGAGGGGCGGACATTTTCGGCCGATGCCGATTTTGCTAACAATACTTTTACCTCAAATTTAAACCTCGATACCTACAGCAGTGCTACAGCCGGCAATCCGCTTGCCCAAACCAGTAGCAGAAGGGGGTATATTCCGGCTAAAACCGATGTTTACATAGCCAAAACCGATTATACCGATGTTTTTGCCAAAACACTGAAGTTTGAAATGGGTTTAAAAAGCTCGGTCATCCATGCTGATAATAATTTAGTTTACCATGCCTTAAATCAGGGCAACTGGGAATACGATGCTACCAGCAGCAACCACTTTAAATATCGCGAGCAAATACATGCGGGTTATGTAAATGTAAACGAAGAATTTAAAAAAACAAGCATCCAACTGGGCTTACGGGCAGAGTACACCAATACATTGGGTAACCAACTTACCACCGGATCGGTATTGAAACGTAATTATTTTCAGCTCTTTCCAAGTTTAACGGTTAGCGAACAATTTGGCGAAAGCCATCGTTTGCAACTGGCGTACAGCCGCAGGATACAGCGACCTGACTACGACGACTTAAATCCTTTCCGGGTATTCCGCGATCCTTTATTGTACTATGAAGGTAACCCGAATCTGCAGCCTGAACTTACGCAAACCATTGCGCTAAGCCATGTATTTAAAAACAAATACACGGTAGGGTTGAATTATAGTAAAACCAAAGGGGTGATTACCTGGGTTTCGGGGCAGATTGACAACATCAATACTACCTTTGAAAGTCCGCAGAATTTAAAAAGCCTCGTGAATTACGGTTTAAGCTTCACGGCCCAAAACACCTATTTTAGCTGGTGGACGGCCAGTAATTTTGCTAACGTTTTTAAAAACCAGTACCAGGGCGATGGGCCCATTGGTGATTTTAACAACAGCATGGTAAGTTACAGCTTAAATTCCCAAAACTCGTTTAAAGCAGGCAAAGGCTACACTTTCGAGCTTAACGGTTACTACCATTCTAAATCCGTTTACGGTACCTCGATAGAAAGAGGTTATTACGCCGTTTCGGCAGCAGTACAGAAATTAATTTTAAAAGACAAAGGCAGTTTAAAGCTATTGGCCAACGATATTTTTCAGGGAAGCCAGTACCGTTACATTACCCGGTATCAGAACATTGATATGAACAGCCATGTAAATGTAGATAGCCGCCGGCTGATTTTGTCTTTTTCTTATCGCTTTGGAAACTCATTTTCAACCAGGGAACGTAAGGCCGGAAGTGAAGATGAGCAGAATAGGGTAAAAGGAGGAGGGTAAGTTCTTTATTCTTAGTTAAGCACCTCAAATTAATTTTGAGGTGCTTTTTTAATTCGGTTCGAAGTTGGAAGTCGGATGACGAACACTGATCAATAGCTGTATTTATCCGCTATATCTGTGGTTAATGTTTGCTCTTTAGCCAGTATAAAGAATCACTGGCCATTATGTTTCCACATGATATTCACTTTCCGACATGCCTTTTACCTTTTTTAAGGCTGCAGGCCAGGTTTCATTAAAGTAATCCTTCCATTCGTCGATAATGTTCATATCAATGGTGAGTTCGGTGAGCCCATTCTGTTCTTTTAAGGTATAGTTTTCCAGCGATTCACCCCAATCATGCAATGTCTCTTTGCCATCTTTTATCTCGCCCACGTGCTTGATAGACATAAATTGATTAGGGATGTTTTCTGCAATAACCGCCACCATTCCTTGTCCTTTACCATCCCCAAATATTGCTCTGCTTCCTTTTTTCCAGTCGGTTTCTACTGACGATCCTTCTGCAAAAACCGAAGTCCATTTCGGATAGCTTTCTACCCCAAACAGTACATCCCATACTTTTTCGGCACTGGCATTAATTGTGGTTTTAAATTCAATCTTTTCCATGGTTTTATATTTTTAATTACTGGTTTCCATTAAGTTTATCCAGGCATTTACGGCTTTTGCTAGCGCATCGGCATGCTGTTCTACATCGGCCATCGTGTAAAATTTGGCGTAAGCTTTTCCTTTGGTTTGTTCTTCTAAAAAGCCAAAATCATCGTTCAGTAACGAGGCTTTATGAAAAACTACCACAACATAGTTTTTTATTTTTGGGTTTAAAGTGGCCATATCCTCTTTGTATTTAAAGCTTGGACCACCCCATTTAATATCGCTTTCTATTTTTGGACTGGCGGTGGTAATAATTTCGACTACCTTTTCCATTTCCTTTTTTAATGGATGATCCAGCGCATCCATAAATGTTTTAACTTTCGCAATGCTCATAACAAACAATTTATAATACAAAGTTGTTTAGTATTTAGTTGCTTTTTGCGGTGCAAAGGCGACAATTTAAGGGGGCGGAAGGACTTAACTTTCTATTTATTTTTTGAACCGATTCATATTAGTTACCCCAATTTATAGCAGTCAACCGATAACCAGGCTCACTAAAACAAGCATCAATATTTAACATATTTTCACTACAATAATCTCAGGATTAAGTAATTTAATCGGTAGATTTACGTAATTCAACGATACATGCAGCGGGCTGCACAATATTTTGGATTAAATTTAGTTGTTGGTTGGTGGGTTTTCAGTTAACAGTTCTCAGTAAGGAGTTTTTAAAGCTGTTTTCGGGGCTAACTATAAACCAATAAAAACAACTTTATTGCAACACGTTACGTATATACAACACCATGTTACCAACTTCCATGAAAAATAATAAATTTAACAGGCTGTTAATATTTGGCTTTATGGGCCTTATGGCAGTTACTGCCTGTAAAAAAAGCAGCACTGTACCCGATGAACCTGTTACGCCGACAACGGTTACCCCTGCAGGCACCCGTGAAGAGCTGACGAAAGATTCGATCTTTTTATACGCCAAAGAATTATACTACTGGAATACCTCACTGCCTACCTACGAGGTATTTAATCCGCGCAGCTATAGCTCAAATGAGGCCGAGCTGTATGCCTTAACCCAGTACTCTAATGATCCGACAACCGGAAAGCCTTATGAGTACGTGAGTAGTTCTGCAGAGCCTAAATATTCGTTTTTTGATTACACCGCGGCCACTACCGGGAAAACAGGCGCATTAAAGGCTGATGTTAATGGCTCGGCAAACGATTATGGCTTTTCTATAAATTACAGTACTACTGACGATTTAAGGGTAAAGTATGTGTATCCCAATTCGCCGGCAGCACAACAGGGATTAACCCGCGGATGCAGGATAACGAGCGTAAATGGCCGTACCAATCTAACTTACAATACCTCAAATGTAAGCTTCTTGTATAATGCCATTTTAGGTACAAACCCCAGCGTAAGCCTGGTTTTTACCGATTTAAATAATAATACCAAAAGTGTAGTTATAACAAGTGCTTCTTATACCGTTAATCCGATTTTATATACCCACGTATATACCGTTGGGGCAAAAAAGGTAGGTTATATTGTTTTTAACAGTTTTACCAATAATGCAACCGCAGGCTTAAACAGTGCTTTTGCTAATTTTACAGCGCAGGGGGTAAGCGAACTAATTGTCGATTTACGTTACAATGGAGGAGGATATGTATCTACCGCCACCCAAATTATTAATCTGGCAGCGCCTATTGCCCAAAACGGTAGCATCATGTTTACCTCTTATTACAACAGTTATTTACAAAATATTACTACTGCCCAGCGTAAGGCTTCTATTTTGGCCCACCAGCCTTTATTAGATGATGCAGGTAAATTGCAGACTTTTACCAGTGGTGTTAATGGGAAATATGCTACCTATGCCGATTTAAATTATTCGTCAACTTCGGCCGATAATATAGAACGTTTTGCCAAATCTGGTAACCTGGCTTTAAGCCGGATTTATTTCATCGTAACGGGCGCTACAGCTTCGGCCAGCGAGTTAACCATTAATAGTTTAAAACCTGTAATTGATGTGAAACTGATCGGTAAAACCACTTATGGTAAACCTGTAGGCTTTTTCCCGATCAGGATTGATAAACTGGATATGTATATTCCAGAGTTTGAAACCAAAAACCAGGCTGGCCAAGGTGGATATTATTCGGGATTAACAGTGGATAAAGATGCCTATGAAGATTATAAAAAAGATTGGGGCGATGAAACCGAAACTTATTTATACTATGCTTTGGCTTATGCCAATACAGGTACTTTTCCACTTACTGCACCAAAAACGGCAAGTTTAAAAACAAATACTTTACCACTTTCTTCAAGTTTATCAACAGAAGAAATTAAATCGGTTGATGCCCGTTTAGATCCGAATGGATTTAAAGGAATGATCATGACCCCGCATAGAAAAATGTAACAGCTAAGTTCAGCTAATAAAAAAGCGCGGTTACCGTTTAGGTAAACCGCGCTTTTTTTGTACTAGCTAAGCGCTACAATAATATTTTACTGCTGATATCTTTATTGATGGTAATGTAGCCCGGATATTTAAATGGGGTATTACCCAGCATAAACGTTGGCTTAATTTTAATGGTTAATAAACCCAGTTTTTCATCTTTAGCCGATGAACCTTTTTGGGCGGCTTTTACAATATCGTTAAATACATTGCCGTTGGATACCAAACCATAAATATTGCTTACCAGTTGTACCGGCACGGTTACCGTTTGCCCTTGTGCAATGCTTACGCTTTGGTTAACCAGGCCTTCTGCTAAATCGGTATTGTTTACCAGTATTTTATATTCGAACTGGTTTATGGCTGCCAGATTGCTTGAAGGATTGCTGATTTCTAAATTAAGGTTGGCTTTTAGAGGTATATCTTTGCGTAATAAGCCCAATGCTACACCCGGTAGGCTGGTAAGGCTAAAACTTTGCTGATCCATTAATTTCTTTACATCGGTGCCAGCAATCGATACCTGCTGAACTCCGGTAATTTTATAAGTACAGTTTTCCAGCGCTTTAATTTGCTGGGCCTGTTTGTTAATGCCGCAACCCAACGCAGTGGTTACAAGCAGGCAAATCATTAGTGTGTTTTTCATGTTAATCATAACGCCAAAATACTAAAACTATTTTAGTATGAGATTAGCTAACAGTTTTAAATTGGTATAGGCAGGCAGGAGCAATAATGATTAAGTATGCAGGGATTTGGCAATTAGCGAGGTTTTGAGTTATTTTGACAAGAAATTTAACAGCATGGCCATTACAATAAGGAAGATAGTAGCAGAAGATAATGAGGCTACTGCAGAAATGATCAGGACAATTTTACGCGAATTTAAAATTGATAAGCCTGGTACCGTTTATACCGACCCAACAACCGACGAGCTATCCCGGCTATTTGAACGCGCTCAATCAGCTTACTGGATTGCCGAAGAAGATGGTGAGATTATAGGAGGTTGTGGTATTTATCCAACAGATGGCCTGCCAGAAGGTTGTGTAGAATTGGTTAAACTGTACACCGCTGCATCGGCCAGGGGAAAAGGAATAGGCAAAATGCTGATGGAAAAGAGTATCGAATCGGCACAGCACTTTGGTTATAACGAAGTATATCTCGAATCCTTTCCCGAGCTTACCACAGCTATCGGCATGTATCAAAAAGCAGGTTTTGTAAAACTTCCTGCGCCATTAGGCAATTCAGGGCATTTCGCCTGCAATGTGTGGATGTTGCTGGTGTTGTAAGTAGGGTTAATCGTTGAAACTGGTTAATTGGTTAACTGTTTGCTGGTAATTAAAGGTTAATTGTTTTAACTGGTTAATCGGTTAACTGTATGTTTGGCTTTAAAGGGTTAATCGTTGAAACTGGTTAACTGTTTGTTGACGATTTACTCTCTACAATTAACCAGTTAACCGATTTATACAATTAACCAATACTTACCTTTAATTCTTACCCACCCTATTTTCCTCCTCGCTGGTACCTGTACTTCTGCTGCGGGCAGTTTTTATTTTCATATTGCCGAACTTATAAGTGAAATTTAAGTTTACCCTGCGACTTTCCCATTCATTTCTCCAGTAAGTTTTAATGTTGTTGTATTCCAGGTTAGCCCTGAAAGCACTGGTGTTAAAAATATCATTAACCTTTAAAGCAAGGGTTGCATTCTTTTTCCAAAATGTTTTTTTCGCGCCAATATTTAACTGGTAACTGCCTAAACTCTGGAACAGGCCCGAAACCGACGGCGAATCGTAATAGGCATAAGTAGTTAAGCTATAGTTTTTAGGTAAAGTTATGGTATTATCCATCATTACCGACCAGTTCCACGAGAAAGCATTAAAGCCATTTCCCTGCACCGCCGATTGTGTGCGGTTAAAACCTGCCGAAACCTCGGTATTGTTGTTCCACCATTTGGTTATATCAACCGGACTACCTGTGGCCATATAAAAATTGGTGGTGCGGTTCAGGTTTTCGGGTCTTGAAATACTTTCTTTAGTCACATCATTTTGGTACACCACTTCCCACATCGAACCATTGTTAACCGAATAGCTTAAGGTTAATACCCTGAAATTTTTGATCGAATAATTTAGTTCGAAACTGTTGGCAAAAGAAGGCTGTAACATAGGGTTCCCTTGTAGTGCAGTGTAAGGATCGCTGTAGAAAGTAAAGGGATTTAAACTGCTGTAGGATGGGCGGTTAATACTTTTCCGGTAAGCTGCGGTAAGCAGGTTGTTCGAATCAATTTTTAAAGAAACAAAAACGGTTGGAAAAAGCTTCCAGTATTTTCTGTCGATTAGCGTATTGGTACCCGATGAGCTGCCATTGCCCAGCGTTTGTTCGGCCCGAAGACCTGCCTTGATTTGTATATTTTTAAAACTCTGATCCAATGAAAGGTAGGCTGCATTGATGTTCTCGTGATATAAAAACTGGTTCGTACGGCGGGCATCATTTATCCAGCCTGCTGTTTTTAACGAGTCGAAACGCACATCACTTTGCGATTTTACCCAGCTGCTTTTCCAGCCGGTTTCCATTTTAAATGTTTTGGTAAAGTTTAAAGTATAATCGGCCTTTACCGAGTAAATAGATACGTTGCCCATTCCAATATTGCGCAAATCGATGGGGCTGCCAATCACATTGTCATTTACATCAAGGTAGGTGTTGGTGAAGGTTTCGTTTTTGCTGTTATCGTAACGTACATAATCAGCATCGAAGCCCAGTTCGCCGCCTAAACTATCGGTTTTATAACGGTAGTTTAGGTTAAAGGCATGGTTTTTTTCTGTATTGGATTGCGGATTAAACATCGATGTTGCACCCATTTTTGCACCCGCTGCATTGTAATTGATAGAGTTGCTGTTTACTTTGGTTTCTTCTGGAGCGGTAAAGCCTTTTACCATTATACCTAAAGTATGCTTCTCGTTCATAAAATAATCGGCCCCGGTAGAGTAGTTGAGGCTATTGGTAACCGGATGCCAGAAATTAAGCTGGTTATACTGTTCTTCGCCAATGCTGCGGTTTAGGGTTAAGCGGTTGTAAGAATTGTAATGGCCGGCATTTAAACGGAGATAGGTACTCACCTTACCGATGTTGTAGTTGAGGTTGGTTCCTGCACTCATTTTTTCGTACCTGCCATAACCTCCGCCAAGGTTCATGTTGCCATTAAAACCCTGCATTTTGCTCCTTTTTAGTTTAATGTTAATAATTCCGGCGGTGCCCGCTGCATCAAAAGAAGCAGGAGGGTTAGAAATCAGCTCGATTTTACTCAGTACCGAACCAGGCAGCAATTTCAGGTAAGTGGTTAACTCCTGGCCACTCATGTAGCTCATTTTACCATCAATCATCACGTTGATGCCGCTTTTACCCTTTAGTACAATATTATCGTCCTTATCCAGCTTTACACCTGGCGACCGGCAAATGACTTCAAGTGCATTGTCTCCGGCAGTATTCATCTGCTCTACATTGACAATTACCCGATCGGCTTTTTGATCGATAACAGGCATTTTGGATACAATGTTTACTTCTTTTAAGTTTTGGCTGCGGTCAGTTAATACAATCACAGGTACTTTTACAGTGGTTGCTTTTACCTCAAAACTTGCCGATTGATTCCTATCATAACCCATCATCAAGGCTTTGATTAAATACCGGCCAGCTTTAACATCATTAAACTCATACGCGCCTTGCTGGTTGGTCGCCTGTAAAGCAACCGAAGCCGAATCGGGCAGGCGGATTAGTGCCACTGAAGCATAATCTAAAGCTTTATTGCTTTTATCGGTGATTGTTCCGGATACCTTGCTGCTTTGGGCACGGGCAGTTTGAATGCCTGAAATAAGTAATATAAGAAGAGCGGTTTTAACTAAGCGGTTCATTGGTTGTTGTTTTATAATTAATTGGTCCAAAGATGCAGCGGCCGCAGGAGTCTGAAAATTATATCATCCCAAACCCTCAAAATATTATCCCAACCGCTTAAAGCGCTGTAAATCCTTTTCGTACTAAAAAAGCAGGGTTTGGGATAATTATTTACAGGTTTGGCATAAGAAAATAGGCAGTTAAAAATGCTTTGTATAGTTTTAGGGCATGAAAACTTTAAAAACGATTGCGATACATATTCTTTGCTGGGTACTTGTTTTGGGCTATTTTTATGGTGGTGCAGTGATAGAAGGCACTACTTTAAGGCAATCGGCCTTTACCATATCCATGAATTTTATTCAGATCATGGAGTTTTATATCTGCTATTTGTGGGTATATCCCCGGTTTTTGAAAAAGGGCAAAACCCTTCAGTTAATTGGCGGCATTTTGTTAACCATAGCGATATTCACTGCCTCGAGATATTTGATTGAAGAAGTTTTGTACTTAAAATGGTTTGGTTTTCATAATTACGCTGAAGGTACAACGGCCTGGCATTACATTTCTGACAACATTTACTGGAGTTTGGCCTTTATCGTAGTACCTGCTGCGGTTTACGGGATAGAAAAAAGCTTTTTGGCCGAGCGGATGAACCTTAAACTCAAGGATGAGGTAGTAAAGGCCGAACTTTCCTTTTTAAAATCGCAGATTAATCCACATTTTTTGTACAATACACTAAACTATGTGTATTCGCTGGCCATTCCTGTTTCGGATAAACTGGCTAATGCGGTTTTGCGACTGTCTGATTTGATGCGTTATACCTTAAACGATAGCCCGGATGGGAAAGTGAACTTAGATAAAGAAGTGGGGTATTTGGAGAGTTATGTAGAGCTGTTCAAGATGCGTTTCGAGCCTAATTTTTATGTTACGTTTACAACTGAAGGCATTGGCGACCAGAAAATTGCTGCACTGATACTGATTCCCTTTGTCGAAAATGCATTTAAGCACGGCGTGGTAAACGATGAAGCACAACCGGTACGCATTAAGCTTAAAGTGCAGCAAAAACGACTGAGTTTTGAGGTCAGCAATAAGATTAGTCATGCACAAAAAGACCACAGCAGTGGGGTAGGGATGGTAAACGTACACCGCAGGCTGGATCTGATTTATCCTGATAAGCACGAACTGTTGGTTTCTAACAACGGCAATACCTATAAAAGCACGTTGATTTTAAATTTATAGCTTTACCTTTAAATCCGAATTACCTTCAAAATCTTAACTATGATCCGTTGCCTTGCTGTTGATGATGAATCTTATGCCTCCGATATTATTGCGGCATTTATCAATAAAACACCTTTCCTCGAATTAGTAGGCACCACTACCAATGCCTTTGAGGCACTGAATCTGGTGCAGGAAGGAAAAGTTGATCTTGTGTTTCTAGATATCCAAATGCCAGAATTGACCGGCATACAGTTTTTGAAAATATGTGGAGGCAAATGCAAGGTAATTTTAACTACCGCTTATCCCGAATATGCGTTGGAAGGTTTTGAGCTTGATGTGGTCGATTACCTGTTAAAGCCCATCTCTTACGAGCGGTTTTATAAAGCAGCCCAAAAGGCACAGCAAATTTTAGCTCCCGTACCAGCAGCACAGCCCGAAGTAATGCAACAGCCTGCCCCGGGTAACGACTTTATTTTCATCAAGGGCGATACCAAAAATAAATTCATCAAAGTAAATTACGACGATATTTTATACATAGAAGGACTTAAAAACTATGTTTCGGTGTACACTGCCACGCAGCGGATCATCACTTATCAGGCCCTGCGCGAGCTCGAAACACAATTGCCAAAACCACCTTTTTACCGGATTCATAAATCTTACATCATTTCTATCGAGAAGATTAAAATGATTGATGGCAATACCGTTTTTATTAACGATGAGGCCATTCCTGTTGGAGAAACCTACAAGGAAGAGTTTTTTAAGGTGGTAAGGGAAGGGAAGAAGGGTTAGGTTAACTGTTAAATCGGTTAACTGGTTAATTGTTTGTATAACCTTACAGTTAACCAGTTTCAACAATTAACCGATTAACCAAGTTGATGGATAAACTTCCAGTTAGCGAATTTCAACAATTAACCAATTAACCAAAAATAACCGCTTAACCAAAACTAACCACCGGTGTGCATAAAATCTCCCGAATATTTCTTCCGTTTTTTTTAAGTTTGCTGCATAAAGATTAAATTGAACATGAGCATGCAAGAAACCAATTCGCTAAACCAGGTTGCCGAATTCCACACCACTTTTAAACACCCTATTCTCGAAAATCCGGTTATTCCATCTAAGCAAAGAGCTAACCTGCGTATTTCGCTTTTGGCCGAGGAGTTAAAAGAATTACAGGAAGCGGTAGAAAACGATGATCTGGTAGAAGTTGCCGATGCATTATGCGATTTACAGTATGTTTTGGCCGGCGCTATACACGAATTTGGCTTAGGTGGAAAATTTAAAACTTTATTTGATGAGGTGCACCGCTCTAACATGAGTAAGGCTTGCAAAACAGTAGAAGAAGCCGAAAACACCATTCAGTTCTATTTAGATAAAGACGGAACAGAATCTTACTACAAGGAAATCGACGGACTGTTTCTGGTATTCCGTAAATCGGACGACAAGACTTTGAAATCGATTAATTATTCTCCTGCAGATTTAAAATCGCATTTAATTTATTAATCATTGAAAAGGCTAAAGCAGTTAATTGGTGATTTGAAGCATCAGCCGGATAAGCCCGATGCGGCTTTAATGCGCGAATTTATTTTTTACTCGCCTAAAATGCCACTGCGCCTGCATCAGGAGCAGCTTATCGCCGAATCAAAACAATTTAGCCTCCCGGTTTTCGATACCTATTTTACCAGTTCCGAAATCCGTATCAATTGTTTTAGCTGGGGTAAAGGTAAAAGGAAAGTGTTGCTTACGCACGGCTGGGCTTCAAAAGCATTGGATTTTTACGAGCTTATTGTTGCGCTGTTAAAAAACGACGATCTGGAAGTAATCGCTTTTGATGCACCCGGCAACGGAAGTTCTGTTTCTGAGTTTTCGAACCTGATGCTCTATGCTGATTCGGTTAAATCGATAGCGCTCAATTATGTACAGCCTGATATATTCATTGGTCACTCGCTGGGTGGAATGGCCAATGTTATTGCCCTGCAGGAGCTGGGTATAGAACCAGAACTACTGGTTAGTATTGCGCCTTTAATCAGGCTCAAAGAGAATTTTGAACAAAGCCTCGATTCAGTTAACATTGCCAGCAAAGACCAGGAAGTTTTCTTCAGCAATTTTGAACAAGAGTTCCCGGTTCCGGCAAGTTATTTTAACCTGACCAGTTTGTACCAGTTAAAAAACGATACCAATCATTTTCTGGCTTTCGATCCCGAAGACCATATTTCACCCTATTCTTTTTTACAGGAATTTCTAGCTAAAAACTCAGCAATTGTAGCTCAATCATTCGAAGATGTAGGGCATTACAAAATTCTTAAGTCGGTTGATGTAATTGAGGATATTGCACAGCGGATTCAAATATTGAGCTAGTTTTCTGTTTTTACTTTGATTTTGTGCTGCGCATAGCAGGGACGTTTCAAAGTAACTTTGATTTGGCCCTGCCCATGGCAGGAAGGTTTCAAAGTAATTATGTCTGGATTCGCTTGAAACAGCGACTATCTAAATTAATTTCTTCTTTTTTTGTCAGTGGTAATGGCTAGGCGGCAATTAATTTCCACCTAAGACACCTAAGTGCACCTAAGGCCTGGTTGGTAGTTTGCCGGCTTAAATGTGCTTACATGTCTAAGGTGGTTAAAAAACAATAGTGCTATGATATTAGACACCTAAGTGCACCTAAGGCTTAGTTTGCAGTTAGCAGGCTTAAATGTACTTACATGTCTAAGGCGGTAAAAAACATTAGGGCTACCTACATGTCTAGGATGGTTAAAAAACATCCTGTATCACCATCGTAAAAATCAAGGTGATTAATTTAAATCCATAACAGTGCATAACAGTTAAAATTACTGTAAATTATATTTTAGGGCAACCAAATATTAATTAACAGCATGCAGGCAATTTTAGGCGTTATTTTTCATTTCTTCGGTGGTTTCGCCTCCGGAAGTTTTTACATACCATATAAAAAGGTTAAAGGTTGGGCCTGGGAAAGCTATTGGATCGTAGGCGGGATATTCTCCTGGCTCATTGTTCCACCGCTTGCCGCTTATTTAACTATCCCGAATTTTACGGCCATTATCAGCAGTACCAATGGCAGCATTTTATGGCTCACTTATTTTTTTGGTGTGCTTTGGGGCATTGGTGGCCTTACTTACGGCTTAGGTGTTCGTTACCTTGGCGTATCGTTAGGTAGTAGCATTATTTTGGGGCTCTGTATGGTTTTAGGCTCCATCTTACCTTCAATCTACTTCGATTTTTTCCCGCAGGCAGGTAAAGATACTTTCACCATGTTTCTGCAAACCGATTGGGGGCGCATGGTTTTACTGGGTTTACTGGTATGTGTGCTGGGTATCGTGATTTGTGGCAGGGCCGGTATGATGAAGGAAAAAGAGATGAAAACCGATATTACCGATCCGCATGGAATGGAGGTAAAAACAGAATATAAATTTGGTCTGGGCTTATTTGTAGGTATCGTATCAGGGGTGTTAAGCGCTTGTTTCAATTTTGGCATCGAAGCCGGTAAACCCATGGCCGATGCCGCAAACGCCATCTGGAAAGCCGCTAATCCGGCTGAAACCGGTAATTTTCTTTATCAAAACAACGTTACTTATGTAATTGTACTTTGGGGCGGACTTACCACCAACTTTATCTGGTGTATGGTACTTAATGCCAGGAACAAATCATTTGGCGATTATACGAATAAAACAACACCACTGTTAAAAAATTATATTTTCTCGGCCCTTGCTGGTACCACCTGGTTCCTGCAGTTTTTCTTTTACGGAATGGGCGAAAGTAAAATGGGTAATGGTGCCAGTTCGTGGATTCTGCACATGGCCTTCATCATCTTAATTGCAAATGTTTGGGGCCTGGTGTTAAAAGAATGGAAGGGTGTATCGCGTAAAACACTGGTAACGGTTTTGGTGGGAATTTTAACCATCATTATTTCGGTACTCATTGTGGGTTATGGCAACTCAATAAAAGGTTAATCAATAGAAAAATTTAAATAGAATATAATAATGTCAATCGATACGAAAAGTTATAAGCATGTAAGCTATCTGTGGGATGAAGAGGAAGCCGCAAAACTGGCTGGTGATGAAGTTGCTTTGTTAATCTACCGCTCAAATTTATTGGGTGCTGATTTACGCCTCACCAATTATGGAGGCGGTAACACTTCTTGTAAATTGTTGGAAAAAGATCCTTTAACCGGACTGGAAACAGAAGTAATGTGGGTAAAAGGTTCGGGGGGCGATTTAGGTACTTTAAAGAAAAGTGGTTTGGCCGCTTTGTATGTTGACCGTTTGCGCAGCCTGAAAAACATTTACCGCGGCGTAGCTTACGAAGATGAAATGGTTGAACTGTTTAACCACTGCATTTTCGATTTAAGTTCAAAAGCACCATCAATTGATACCCCGCTGCACGGTTTTCTACCCTTTAAGCATATCGATCACCTGCACCCTGATGCAGCCATTGCCATTGCAGCAGCAAAAGATGGTAAACGCATTACCCAGGAGCTGTTTAACGGTACCATTGGTTGGGTAGAGTGGAAAAAACCAGGCTTTGAGCTGGGCTTACAGTTAAAGCAGTGCTTAGATGAAAACCCGGGCATCCGTGGTATTATGTTAGGTTCGCACGGCTTATTTACCTGGGGCGATACCGCTTATGAAAGTTATTTGAACACTTTAGAGGTAATTGAAATCTGTTCAGACTATCTTAGCCAGAACTACGGAAAAAAAGGTCCTGTTTTTGGCGGACAAAAAATAGAAAGTGCTGAAGCCAGTAATCGTAAAAAACAAGCTGCTGCTTTAGCACCGGTTTTACGTGGCTTGTGCTCTTCAAAGCAACACATGATTGGTCATTTTACCGATGATACACGTGTTTTGGAGTTCATCAATTCGAACGATCTTGGCCGTTTAGCGCCAATGGGAACAAGCTGTCCCGATCACTTTTTACGTACCAAAATCAGTCCGCTGGTATTAGATTTAGCCAGTGATGCCGATTTATCGGATGTTAAAGCATTGAAAGAGACGCTTGAGCCTGCTTTTGAAGCTTACAGAGCGATGTATACGGATTATTATGAAACCTGTAAACATCCAAACAGTCCGGCTATTCGCGATACCAACCCGGTAGTAATTTTATACCCTGGTATTGGTATGTTTACTTTCTCGAAAGATAAACAAACAGCAAGGGTGGCGGCAGAATTTTACATCAATGCCATTAACGTAATGAAAGGGGCAGAAGCTGTTTCTGAATATACCTCATTACCACATCAGGAAGCTTTTAACATCGAATACTGGTTGCTGGAAGAAGCAAAATTACAGCGTATGCCTAAGCCTAAACCACTTACCGGTAAAATAGCACTGATTACAGGCAGCGCCGGTGGAATTGGAAAAGCTATAGCTAAAAAGTTTGTAGCAGAAGGTGGCGTAGTCATTTTAAACGATATGAATGCCGAGCGTTTAGAAGAAGCGGGTAAAGAATTTGCTGCACAATTTGGCAAAGACTCTTACAGCACCGCTATTTTAAATGTAACCAGCGAAGAAGACATTAAAAATGCTTTCGATGCCGCTGCGCTGGCTTTTGGTGGGGTAGATATTATTGTAAACAACGCAGGCTTATCTATTTCTAAAACCATTGCCGATCATACCGAAAAAGATTGGGACCTTTTATATGATGTTTTGGTAAAGGGACAGTTTTTTATTACCCAGGCTGCAACAAATACGATGCAAAAGCAAAATATCGGTGGCGATATCATTAATATTGTAAGTAAGAATGCTTTAGTTAGCGGACCGAATAATGCAGGTTATGGTAGTGCAAAAGCAGCCCAGTTACACTTAAGCAGATTAAACGCTGCCGAATTAGGTGCTGATAACATCCGCGTAAACGTGGTTAACCCTGATGCCGTAATCAGCGATAGCAATATCTGGGCTGGCGGATGGGCTGAAGGCAGAGCGAAGGCTTATGGCATTACCGTGGCCGAGTTGCCAGCTTATTATGCAAAACGTACTTTGTTAAACCAGATTATATTGCCAGATGATATTGCCAATGCTTGCTTTGCCTTTGTTGGTGGCTTATTGCAAAAATCAACCGGCAATGTGCTCAATGTAGATGGCGGAGTGGCCATGGCATTTGTACGATAATGAAATGTAACCACAGATAAAAAGGATAAACACAGATGGAATTTGTACTTAATCTATCGGTTGGTGTTCTCACCAACCGAAAAAGATGATACACTAAGCATAGGTGCTAATATCTGTGGTTAATAAATGTAGTCTGTGTAGACACAAACCACGGCGATAGTTTTGATCTATCGGCTGGTGTCCTCACCAACCGAAACGATAGTTTTAAATTCAGTTTTAGTAAGTTGTTTCATCGGTCTGTGCTTGGCACGGACCGAAAATGACTTTAATTTTTTTTATAATCGTCCTCGTTTGTAACGAGGATGAACGGGAAAGGCGATTGTATCGCCACAATAATTAACCTAACAAAAACCAAATATTCTCATGAATATCGAGCAGAACCAAATAGAAAAACACAACGACTCTTTGTTAACCCCACATCAGCGTAAACTTGCTTTCTTAAAAGAAGACTGGGCACACGTTGATCTGGAAAGCGTAATCCAGAAACTGGTCGATTTTCAGATTGCTATTCCAAGCTGGGCATTGGGCACAGGCGGAACCCGTTTTGGCCGTTTTGCCATTACCGGTGGAGAACCACGCACCATTGAAGAAAAAATTGAAGATGTAGGTTTGTTACATGCTTTAAACGGTGCAAGCGGGGCTATTTCGCTTCACATTCCATGGGATATTCCTCAGAATGCCGGCGAATTAAAAAAACTGGCTGCAGGTTACGGCCTTAAATTCGATGCCATGAACTCCAACACCTTTCAGGATCAGGCTGGTTCGGCCCACAGTTATAAGTTCGGTTCATTACAAAATGTAAATAAAGCCATTCGCAAACAGGCGATTGAGCACAATATAGAAGTAATTAAACATGGTATTGCGTTAGGATCTGATGCATTAACTGTTTGGCTTGCCGATGGATCTTGTTTCCCTGGCCAGCTTAATTTTCGCAAGGCTTTCGAAAACACTTTAGAAAGTTTGGAGGAAATTTATTCGGCACTACCCGATGACTGGAAAATGTTTGTAGAGTACAAAGCGTTTGAGCCTAATTTTTATTCAACAACTGTTGGCGATTGGGGCCAGTCATTGCTGTATGCAAGCAAGCTCGGTAAAAAGGCCTATACCTTGGTTGATTTAGGTCACCACCTGCCAAATGCTAATATCGAGCAAATTGTTGCCCTGTTGCTAATGGAAGGGAAGTTAGGTGGTTTCCACTTCAACGATTCTAAATATGGCGACGACGATTTAACTGCCGGAAGCATTAAACCTTACCAGTTGTTCCTGATTTTTAATGAGCTGGTAGAAGGAATGGATGCAAAAGGAATGAACCATGCTAAAGATCTGGGCTGGATGATCGATGCTTCGCACAATGTAAAAGATCCTTTAGAAGATTTGCTGCAATCGGTTGAGGCCATTATGATTGCTTATGCACAGGCGCTTTTGGTTGATAGAAAAGCCTTAAATGCTGCTCAGGATAACAATGATGTAGCCAAAGCACAGGAAATTTTGCAACATACTTTCCGTAGCGATTTAAGGGCAATTGTTGCCGAAGCCCGCTTAAGGGCAGGTGCGGCATTATCGCCAATCGGTTTATACCGCGATTTAGCTGTGAGAAATAATTTAGTTAATCACCGTGGAAAAACTGTAGCTACAGGTTTGTAAAGAGGAGAATAGAAATGCCAAAACCTGTTATTGCCATATTTGATGTTGGGAAAACGAATAAGAAACTGTTCCTGATTGATGAAAATTATCAGATCGTTTACGAACGTTCGGCCCGTTTTGTTGAAACCGTTGATGAAGATGGCGAAGTTTGCGAAAACCTGGAAAGCTTGCGTTCATCTGTTTACGATTCCCTCCATCAGGTTTTGCAGTTAAAAGAGTTTGATGTTAAGGCCATTAATTTTTCAACCTACGGTGCAAGTTTTGTGTACATCGATGAAAATGGAGAGCCTTTAACACCACTTTACAATTATTTAAAAGCATATCCCGAAGCACTTAAAAAGAGCTTTTATGCCACTTATGGCGGTGAGGATAAGATTTCGTTAGAAACTGCCTCACCGGTTTTGGGTAGCTTAAATTCGGGCATGCAGCTGTACCGCCTGAAGCATGAAAAGCCGGAAATATTTGGCAAAGTGAAATGGGCGCTACACCTGCCTCAATACCTCAGTTATTTAATTACAGGAAAAGCTGTGGCCGATATTACCAGCATTGGCTGCCATACCCAGCTGTGGGATTTTAATAAAAACCAGTACCACAATTGGGTGTCAACAGAAAAGATCGACGATAAGTTCGGGGCTTTTACTCCGGCCGATTCGAGCCTGAAAACCGATTTTGAAGGTAACAGCATCGAAGTTGGTGTAGGCCTTCATGATAGTTCTGCCGCACTGATTCCTTATCTGGCTAATTTTAATACCCCTTTTGTACTCATTTCTACCGGCACCTGGTGCATCAGTTTAAACCCTTTTAACCAGGATCCTTTAACTGCCGACGAGCTGAAGCAGGATTGCCTTTGTTACATGCACTTTAAAGGTAAGGCCGTTAAAGCATCGCGCATTTTTGCAGGATACGAGCATGAGGTACAGCTTAAGCGCATCGCCGAACATTTCGACAGGGCCGCTTACCTGTTTAAGCACCTGAAGTTTAACCCGGCTATGATTTTAAAACTGGCCAATAAAATCCCCGAGAATAAAGATGCCCAGACTGGTTTTTCCGCAAACTCGGCATTTCCTGATCGCGATCTGAATCTTTTCCAAACGGCAGAAGAAGCCTATCATCAGCTCATTTTTGATTTGGTGAAACAGCAGTTGTACTCGTTAAAGTTGATCCTCAATTCGGGTGTGAAACGGATTTTTGTGGATGGGGGCTTTGGTAAAAATGCCATTTATATGCATTTACTGGCTACCGCTATTCCCGATATTGAAGTGTATGCCTCTTCGGTTTCGCAGGCTACGGCTATAGGTACTGCTTTGGCCATTAACGATGCCTGGAACGAAAATCCGGCACCAACGGATATGATTCAGTTAAAATACTATTCGGCCATACAACGTACATTAGATTTTTAGGAATTTCCTTATATTGGGAATCCTAATACCCTAACCATTTTGAAACCAGAAGATCTAATACCCTATCTGAATGTTGATGAATACTCGTCGACCCCCAAATACAAACAGCTAACCAATGCCATTTTAGCGGCAATAGAAAGTGGTAAGCTGCTTAAAAATAGTTTATTGCCCTCTATTAATGAGCTGAGTTTTAGTTTGGAAATGTCGCGCGATACTGCCGAAAAGGGTTACCGCAATCTGCGTAAACTGGGGGTAGTAGATTCGGTTCCGGGGAAGGGTTATTTTATCATCAATACCGATTTCTCGCGAAAGCTAAAAATCTGTCTGCTGTTCAATAAGCTCAGTACACATAAAAAGATCATTTACGATTCTTTTACCAAAACCATTGGCGAGCGTGCCGCAATTGATTTTTATATCTACAACAACGATTACGCGCTGTTTAAAAAGATGATCGTAGCCAAGCGCGATGATTATTCTCACTTTGTAATCATTCCACATTTTTTAGAGGGGGGCGAAAATGCACACGAAATCATCAATACCATACCCAAAGAGAAGCTGGTTATCCTCGATAAACTTTTGCCTGGCGTAACCGGCAATTATGCGGCAGCCTACGAGAATTTTGCGCAGGATATTTATGCCGCATTAGAGCAGGCTTTAGATCGCCTTTCGAATTACCGCACCTTAAAAATCATCTTCCCCCGCAACAGCTATTTCCCACATGAAATACTAACCGGTTTCTACCGTTTTTGCCAGCAGTATGCATTCGATCATAAAGTGATCCACAATATCAAAGATGAAGAGATTAATCCGGGTGAAGTGTATATCAATCTGATGGAAGACGATCTGGTGATGTTGATTGAGCGTTTGATAGCACAAAAACTCAAAATTGGTAAAGATGTAGGTGTAATTTCTTACAACGAAACACCTTTAAAAAGAATCATCCTGGATGGAATAACCACCATTTCGACTGATTTTAGTGAGTTAGGTGCCCAGGCAGCTGAATTTGTACTCAGTGGTAAAACCGAACGGGTAGAGGTGCCTTTTTATTTGAATTTGAGGAAATCGCTTTAATATGTGGTTGATCCGTCACCCTGAATTTATTTCAGGGTCTCTCAACTAAATTTAAGAAATGCTGAAACAAGTTCAGCATGACGATTTTTATTTTCCTTTTGATGGAAATTATAGTTTGTGAATAAAAACCCTTAAACGAACTTTACCCCAAACCGAATAATCATTACTTTTATCGCTTAGCCTTTTAATTTTAAATGAGTGAAACGGTAACAACACAGCTGCGATCAGAAGAAAACCCTTACGATTATATTTTAAGGGATTTTAACCTGAAAGCGCTTAGCGAGATTGTTATCCTCAAACATTTGGGCGGACTGGTACATACCGATGTTAAAGGTTTCTACCAGTTATATCCCGAACAGATCGAAATCGATTTTGCGGCGTTTAGTCACTCTGAAGCTGCCGAGCCCTTTCCTGTAGTGATGGTTCAGCAGCAGGAAGATTCGGTTAAGCTCTCGTGCCGCTGCACTTCACTCAAAAATAAACTGTGTACACATCAGGCACAGGTTTTATACAATATTCTGCAACGCAAAGAGCTGCGTATTTTCTTCGATGTTAACCTGCGCAGGGAAAAGCTAATTAAAATAGCTGCCGATTATGGACTGGAAAAGGAGAAAAATCCCGATTTGCTTTTTAACCTGCAATACCACAATGGCGAGGTTGAAATTAAGCCCAGAATGAATGCGCTGCAGCCCTTTAACAAAGAGGCGCAGCAAAACTTAGCAGAAATCCTGCTGCCCAAATCAAAACTACAGCCTACAGCTTCTGCTAAGGGAGATTTAAGTAAAATGATCCTGGTGCTGGGGCAGCATCGCTATTACAACCATTTAATCGTCGAGCTATTTGAGGCGGCCATTACCAAAGCGGGCAAAGTTAAAAATCCACTTAAAGGTATTAACCCAGCAGATTTAATTTTTAAAACAGAAGATGCTGATCTGTTGAAATTTTTTAGCGGTATCGGCACTTTTCAACAACATTACAATACCGATCAAAGTGAGGTAGAAATTGAAGCATTAAAAGCCATTGTTAAAAATCCCGCTCAAATTCCGGTTTACCTGCAGGATCCTAAACAATCTTCGGTTATTCAGCCTTCTTCCATTTTGGCCGTTGATGTTCAGCCACTCAGTGTCGATTTGCGGCTTTCGGTAAACCAGCGCGAAGATTATTATGAAATCACCGGTCGTTTAATCATTGATGGGAAATCGTACGAACTCGATAACCTGCAACTGGTGCACCAGTATTTTGTAAAGCTTAAAAATCAGCTTTATCTCATCAGCCGACTCGATTTTTTAAGGGTAATCGGATTTTTTAAAAAACAGAGCAACCGGTTAATCTTACACAAAAGCAAATACCCAGAATTTCAGAAAACCATCCTGATTCAGCTGGAAGGTAGTATTCATGTCGATTATTCGTATTTGAAACCCGCCAGCAAAAACCAGATTGAAGAAAAGGGTTTCGATCTGGAAAACGAGCAGCTGATTTACCTGTCCGAATCGGAAGATTTTATCCTGCTAACGCCTGTAATGCGTTACGGAAATTTAGAAATTCCTGTTTTATCGAAAAAGCAAATTCAGGCACAGGATAAATTTGGCAATGTTTTTAAGCTTGACCGTGATGAAAAAGCTGAACTGCAATTCATTTCAAATATCATTAGGTCGCATCCTTATTTTTACGAACAAATAGAAAATGATTTTCTGTTTGATCAGAGTAAATACGATTCCTTTTACCTGCATCGAAAGCGGTTTTTAGAAGAAGCCTGGTTTTTAGATGCCTTTGAAATCTGGAGGAACAAGGATATTCAGATTTTGGGCTTTAATCAATTGAAAAATAACAAGCTTAGCGAGTTTAAGCCCGAAATAAACATTGAAGTAATAAGCGGATTAGATTGGTTTGAAACCAAAGTAGAAGTCAAATTTGCCAAACATATTGTTCCCCTAAAGCATTTGCACAAATCTATCCGCAATAAAAGCAGGTTTATTAAGCTTGATGATGGTACTGAAGGCATTTTGCCGCAAGAGTGGGTAGAAAAATTTGCAGCCTATTTTAATGCAGGCGAGCTTACCGAAGAAGCTATCCTGACACCGAAAATTAAATTCGCTACGGTTAACGAACTGTATGAGGATGCATTGCTGGATGGCGAAGTTAAAAATGAACTGAAGCTTTATAAGCAAAAATTTGAAGGGGCCAATTCGATTGAGGAAGTAGAAGTGCCGGCAACTTTGCAGGCAACCTTGCGTCATTACCAGAAAGATGGCTTAAACTGGCTCAACTTTTTAGATGATTTTAATTTTGGTTCGTGCCTGGCCGATGATATGGGCCTTGGTAAAACCATACAGATTTTAGCCTTCATTTTATCGCAGCGCGAAAAAGTGAAACACAATGTCAATCTGGTTGTGGTTCCGGCATCGCTGATTTTTAACTGGAAAGCCGAAGTAGAAAAGTTTGCGCCATCTATACGCGTTAAAACCATTTATGCCAGCGAACGGAGCAAAACCATCGATGACTTTGATCAGTACGAAGTCATTTTAACCTCTTATGGTACCCTGCTTTCGGATGTTCGCTTTTTGAAGGATTACCGTTTTAATTACATCTTTTTAGATGAGTCTCAGCTGATTAAGAATCCCGAATCGCAACGTTACAAAGCTGTTAGGATGTTACAATCGCGCAATAAGGTAGCCATAACCGGTACACCTATAGAAAATAATACTTTCGATTTGTACGGGCAGTTATCTTTTGCCTGCCCCGGACTGTTTGGCAGCAAGCAGCAGTTTGCCGATTTGTATTCAACGCCGATTGATCAGTTTAAGGATAGCCGCAGGGCCGACGAACTTCAGCGAAAGGTGAGACCGTTTATTTTACGCAGAACGAAAGAACAGGTGGCTAAAGAACTTCCCGATAAAACCGAGATTATTTTGTACTGCGAAATGGGGGAGGAGCAACGTGAAGTGTACGAAGCCAACAAAAAAGAGATTCAGGATTTTATTTTAGGTAAACAGGAAGACGATTTGCCTAAAAGCTCCATGCATGTACTAAAAAGCATTACCACCCTAAGGCAAATTTGTAATTCGGCAGCTTTGCTGGCCGATGGGAAATCTTATTTGCAGGCTTCTTCCAAAATTGAGGTATTGATGGAACAAATTGAAAGTAAAGCCGGTAGACATAAAATATTGGTCTTCTCGCAGTTTGTAACCATGCTCGATTTGATTAAGAAACAACTCGAAAATCGTGGGATTGGTTATGCATATTTAACCGGTCAAACGCGTAACAGAGAAGAAGTGGTGACTTCGTTTCAGCAGAATCCGGATTTACCTGTTTTCCTGATCAGTTTAAAAGCAGGAGGTACAGGACTGAATTTAACCGAAGCGGATTATGTTTACCTGGTCGATCCATGGTGGAACCCGGCAGTAGAAAACCAGGCTATTGACCGTGCTTACCGGATCGGTCAGCATAAAAACGTAATGGCAGTGCGCTTAATCTGCCCTGATACCATTGAAGAAAAGATTATGAAACTGCAGGCTACTAAAAAAGATCTGGTTAAAAAACTGATCCAAACCGAGGGTAGTTTTTTCAAGAATCTAACCAAGAAAGAGCTGCTGGGATTATTAGCGTAATCGTCATAGCGAACGGGAGCCTGAGGATTGAGTGTAAGCGTGAAGCAATCTTTCTAGCCGAGGAGTAATAGTTGAAACACAATCCCAGCTGCCAAAAAGTTAACAACCTTAATGTTCTAATAAAGAGTTGTCAACTTTCATTCAAAGCCGTTATTAAAGTTGACAACTCTGGTACATCATCTGAATTAGATACCCACTTCGAAATCGTAATCCAAATACTTCGGCACATTCAAACTCTCTACAATTTTCCAGGATTTTTTTTCTACGATAAACTCAGGAAGGGCTAAACCCGATACTTTGGCTGCTTCAACATAGAAATCCATTTTAGCCGGATGTGAAGGTGAGCAGGCGTGGTAAATCCGGCCAAAGGCCTGCTTTTCGATCAGCGCTATGGCAATACCAACGGCATCGGTTTGGTGGATTAAATTTACAGATGCCAAACCGTTTGGAATATCGCTTTTCCCGGCAAAGAATCTTCCCGGATTACGGTCGGGGCCAATTAAACCCGCAAAACGGATAATGGTAGCATCAGGGGTTTCTGCTTTTAAAATTTCCTCGGCAGCTACCACAACCCTGCCCGAATCTGTATCCGGACAAGTTGGCGTTTCTTCATTTACAAACTGGTTTTCGTCGGCAAAAACACTGGTCGAACTGATCAGTACAATTTGGCTTGCCTTGCCTTTGGCTGCTGCTAAAATCAACTTAATTTTTGCAGGATAATCTTGCAGCTCAGCCGAGTTTCTTTTTGGTGGGATACAGATAAACAAAGCATCGCATTCAAAAAAAGAAGGTGCTGCCTCAATTTTTTCAGTGCTGAAGTTAAGCAGGTAAGGATTAATTTTCGCTTCTGCCAGTGCGGTAAGCTTAGTTTCGGTGGTGGTTGATCCGTTAACGGCATAACCCCTTGCAATTAGTGCTTTGGCAAATGCAAAGCCAAACCAGCCACATCCTAAAACCGAAACCTTTTTAATTGCTTTTTGATGCACTTTAGAATCTGAAATCATAGTGCCTAAAGATAGTGTTCTATAGGTAATTTATTTGTCAATTCTGTTTCTTGTACAGGGTTTTAGATAGTGCTAAAATTCCGTCGTGATAACTGGTTGGCTTAAAGTTAAATGCTTTTTCAAATTTGGAAGAATCGAAATTATAATCATGATCGTACTGATAATACATTTCTACCGTGCCTGCAACCACTTTTTTAAATAAGCCAACCAAACGGAGCATCAGTTTATTAATGGTCGAATAACGGGCTTTGGTTTCGTAAATCTGAGCAGCCATTTCGATAAAAGCCTTTCCTTTTAAAGGTGCGGCTGTTGGTAAATGCCAGATTTGGTTACCCGATTCAGGTGTTTGTCCTAACAGAAACAAAGCTTTGCCTGCATCCTCAATGTAGGTGAAACTGTGTAGCATATTGGGGTTTCCTATCCACTGTCCGCTCGTATTTTTGGCAAACTTATCCAATATCATCATATCGAAAAAACTGTTCATGGAGTCGGTGCCATAAAAATCGGCAGCGCGCGCAATGGTTATGTTAATGTGACCGGCTTTACTCTCATCCATTAATTGCTGCGCTATTTTTGCCCTTACTTCGCCTTTTTGGCTGCAAGGTTGGTAGGGGGTATTTTCTGTCATTGGGCCTTTAACCAGTCCGTACATGTAAACATTGTCGAAAAATATCAGCCGCGCTCCGGTATGTTTGCAGGCAGTAATCACATTCTGAATAATAACAGGCCACTGTTGCTGCCATATTTGGGCATCGTAAGTTAAACCGGCACACAGATAGATTACAGATGAACCTTCTGTTGCGGCAAGTACTTCTTGCTCGTTTAATAAATCGGCTTTGAGCCAGCTTACATTGGGATTGGTGCTGCTTACCGGTTTTCTGCTTACCAATCTAACCTTTTCGTTATGGGCAATCAGTTCTCTCGTTAATGCGTTTGCTGTTGGCCCGCCGGCGCCTAATATGGTGTGCATAGCTTTTCTTTTTTTGATTGACTCAAAGTTAGCTGAGCTAAAGTGCTAAAACGTTAACAAAAGATAAGGATTGAAGAAAACATCAACTTTAATCTGAGCTTAATTCCAAAGGTGATTGCTTTTCGAAAGGATTTCTCCATTTGCTGTACTCCATTCGAAATGACGGTTGTCTTATTGTAAAAGTGTTCTTTTGCGGATGCGGGAAAGTGAAACAGGCGTAATGCCCAGAAAATTGGCAATGAAATGCTGCGGAACCCGCTGAAAAATATCTCTGCCGGTTTTCTCAAGCGCAGTATAGCGTTCTTCGTGACTTTGCGTTATAAAAGCTGTTACCCGGTCTTCGTAGCAGCAGATGTAATATTCAGCTATTAAACGACCAAAACGTTCCATTTTTAAGGCTAGTAAAGGGTGGTTTAACATTTGCTGAAGATTATTGTAAGCGATCAGCACCAATTCGGTTTCTTCAAGTGCCTGAATGTAATTGGCGCAAGGTGTACGTTTAACGAAACTTTTGTAGGCGCTCATCAGCTCGTTTTCAAAGCTAAAGTATCCGGTAATTTCCTGTCCGTCTACTATGTGATAGTAGCGTACTGCCCCGCGGGTAATAAAGGCCATGTAATCGCACACTTTACCTTCAATAGCAAAATGTTCTTTTTTGCTTAAGGTAGCAAAACTAAGGTGCTGTGTAAATATCTCCCATTCTGTTTCGTTAAACGTTACAAATGGGGCAATACCTTTTCTAAATGCTTCAAGTTGAGATAGCCTGTCCATATCAGAAATAAAATTCTGATTAAAGATACAGATTTACGGGGAATAGGATTAGCCCTTACCAAGATTGTAACAAGCCCTGCAACGGGGCTCGTAGCTTTCTTTTTCGCCTAGCAGCACAGTGGCTTCGTCGGCTGCCGTACGGTAGCTATACAAGGCTGGGTTGCCACAGCAAACACAAACAGCATTCACTTTGGTTACATGTTCGGCAATAGCCATTAACGCCGGCATAGGGCCAAACGGTTTGCCGGTAAAATCCATATCCAGCCCTGCAACAATAACACGGATGCCTTTAAGGGCTAATTTATTGCATACATCAGGCAGTTCATCATCAAAAAACTGGGCTTCATCTATACCTACAACCTGGGTATTGGTACCCAATAATAAAATGGCCGAAGCACTGTCAACCGGTGTAGAGTTAATCGAATTTAAATCGTGCGAAACCACTGCAGTTTCGTGGTAACGGGTGTCGGTACGGGGTTTAAAAATCTCGACATTTAATTTAGCAATCTGGGCCCTTTTCAATCTGCGGATCAGCTCTTCTGTTTTGCCAGAAAACATGGAGCCACATACCACCTCTATGCTTCCCGAAAATTCGCCTCTTCTTCTAAAATTTTGTTCGCTAAATAACATGCCCTGTTTTTTATTCCCCTAGGTGTACTATAATTTTTAAACCGAACAAATATGAGAATTATGTGTTATTTTTGAACACATAGTTACCAACATAAATCGATCAGAAATTCGTTTTAACTTTATGATGAACCAACAAGATATTTTCAAAAAGATAGGCAGCATTTTAGCAGAATTAAATGAGCAATACCAGTTTTTGGCTCAAAACCCTCAGCAGCTGAATGATTTGGAGCTGGAACTTTTTCTGGCCAATGCACATTTCCTTTCCGATCACGTTAATATCGTTAAAAAACTAAATACCATCGTTGAAGAAAAAACACCTGAACCGGGCAATCATCCACGTTTAGAAGAACAGAATACCATTATCCTGCCCGAAGTAACCAAAAGCTATGTAGAAGACGATGAATGTTTCGATCCGCAGGAGCTGGAAGAAGTGGTAACGGCGGAGGAAGAAGAGGCTCGCGTAGACATTAAACCTGCCCGTGAAATTATTGATGAAGAAGCTATTGAAGAAGAAAAGGCGGCTTCGGTTCTAAAAAATGATTTTTTTAAACCAGATCAGGACGATCATACTTTTGAATTTGTGCTGGGAACGCACGATGAAAATGCACAGTTTGATTACGAGGTAAAACCAGCCGAAGAAATTTTCGACCGCCCTTTAAGTAAAGAAGAGGCCGAAATTTTGGCACAAAAGAAAAGAATACACGAAAAGGAAAGAGCTTTACCAGCAGAAGAAACCGTTTTGCCTGCCGAGGATGATGAAATTGGTCCTGAACCTTTTCTGATAGATCATGAAGAGATAGACGAGGAGGAGGAAGAAGTAGTAGCCGCACCTAAAGAAGAACCTGTTGTGGCAGTTTCGCAACCTATTGAAGTACTTAAAGAAGTAGAACTGGATGAACCTATTATTTCGCCTCCTGTTGAGCATGAGAGACCGCTATTTACACCAGAGGCAGTTCCGGTAAAACCTGCTCCACAACCAGTGGCTGCTAAGCCCGCGCAGAGTTTAAATGATTTGCTGGCCAAAACAAATGGCAAAGCCGATGAGCCGCTAAAAGCACCGATTGCTGATTTGAAACAAGCCATTAGCTTAAACGAAAAATTACTTTTTATTAAGGACCTTTTCAACGGCTATAACCTGGCCTACTCTGAAGCGATTGATATTGTAAACAAAATGAACAGCTTTGAAGCTGCTGATGGTTTCTTACAAAATAATTATGCCGCAAAAAACAACTGGGCCAGTAAGCAAGCCACTGTTGATCAGTTTTACGAATTGCTGAACAGAAGGTTTAGTAAGTAAAGCGGATGGCGTTTTGCGGTAAGCGTTGGTTCATAATTGTCCGCTTTTGTAACTCTTGATCGTCCGCGTTTGTAACGCGGATGTACGAGCCCGGCATTTGCAATGCCTTTAATCCCTAAATAAATCCCATCCTGTTCGAATCGAGCTTTAAGAAGATAAACAGCAGGATGGTAAAGCTCCAAAGTGAAGAACCGCCGTAGCTAATCAAAGGTAAAGGAATCCCAATTACCGGAATAATTCCAATCGTCATCCCGATATTAATGAATACATGGAAAAAGAGAATACAGGCCACACTGTAGCCATAAACCCTAGAAAAGGTAGATCTTTGCCTTTCTGCCAGGTTAACCAATCTGAGTAGTAAAAAGATATACAATCCAATCACAACAAAACAACCAGCAAAGCCCCATTCTTCGCCAATGGTCGAAAAAATAAAATCGGTACTTTGCTCGGGTACGTAGCCATATTTGGTTTGTGTTCCCTGTAAAAAGCCACGTCCGGTTGCCTGCCCTGAGCCAATGGCAATCTGCGATTGGATTACATTGTAGCCCGCTCCTTTATTATCTGTTTTAAGACCAAGCATCAGCTCAATACGGCTGCGTTGGTGAGGTGCCAGTACTTTTTCGTAAGCAACTTTAATTAAGAACAGATAACCAATTGCAAAAATGGTTACTAAAACCGTCGAGAAGATAATCTTTTGTTTCCTTCGGTTATTGTATATAAAAAGACCTGCAATGGCCGTAATAATGATGATCAGAATGTAAGTTGGCACCAGGAAATCGGCCACAAACAACACAATCATTCCCAAAAATATCAGCAGGAAATAACCCGATAAGCCTTCGCGGTATAGTGGAAACATAAAGGCCAGGAAAACCAGTGCAGAACCGGTATCGGGCTGGAGCATGATCAATAGCAAGGGTGCGCCAACAATTAAGCCTGCAATGGCAATGGATTTGACATCTCTGAACTTTGGATTAAACGCCCCTACATACCTGGCCAGCAACAATGCTGTTCCGAATTTGGCAAACTCGGCAGGTTGGAGCTTAAAAGAACCAATCGCAATCCAGGCCTGATTACCGGCAACTTTATTCCCGATCACCAGCACAGCCAGTAATAAAATTAAGGTGCCGCCGTATATAAAAGGAGAGAAGACGTTAAACAACCTCCCGTCGAATAATAAAATAGAAAGGCCTAATATAAGACCGGTAAGAATGTAAATGAGCTGTTTGCCGTAGAGGGTAGTAAAGCTAAACACTTCTGTTTGCTCGGGAGGAACAGAAGCGAAAATGTTTGTGAAACCAATAGCACATAAAGCGATGTAGATTAAAACGGTAATCCAATCTACATTAAAGAAAAAACGGTTTCCCTGTTGCTGCTGCATTTTATTTATTGGTTACAGGTTTATCGATTGTTACGGTTTTAAGTTCTTTGGGTTTGGTGGCAACGCTTTGTTTAATGGTTGCCGAATTAATCCTCAAACTATCTTTTATTCTTTTGGTCGAATCTGCTTTTTTGATTAAAAGGCTATCGGCCTTTGTAAGTTTGGTTTCTTTTGTTTTATCTTTTAAAACAGGTAACAGATTTTGGTTTTTCATCCATTCAATCTGAGCCGCCCTTCCTCCACTTACCGTGCCTTTGAGATATTTTTCAATCATGTAACTGGCTATTGGTGCGGCGTAAGTACTGCCATAGCCAGCATTTTCTACAATTACTGCAATCGCGATTTTTGGATTATCTCTCGGTGCAAAACCAATAAAAACAGAGTGGTTTTTACCATGCGGGTTTTGTACCGTTCCGGTTTTTCCACAAAGGAGTACATCCGGAATTCTTGATAATATGGCTGTACCCCAGCTGCTGTTTACCGCATCCTGCATGCCATCAATTACGGGTTCAAAATGTTTGGCATCTACACCCACATAATTTTTAACTACATATTCTTTTCTAACCAGGTTTTTATCGCCAATACCTTTAATCAGGTGTGGCTTAATGTAATAGCCACGGTTAGCAATAATGGCCATCGCATTAGCCATTTGTAAAGGTGTAGCGGTAATTTCGCCTTGACCAATGGCCTGAGAAATTACGTTGGTGTAACCCCATCTTTTACCGTAGAGTTTATCGTAGTGTTCTGAAGTATAGAAATAACCTTTTCTTTCGTAAGGCATATCGATATCAAGTTTAGCACCGAAGCCAAATTTAGCCACCTTATCGCGCCATTCCTGGTAAGTTTGTCTTTGGTTTTTCATGCCGTTCTTGGTGATCAGCTTTTGAAAAACATAGCAAAAATAGGTATTGCAAGAGCGGGCAATCCCCCTTCTAAGCGAAATTGGACCATCAAAGTGCTCACATTTAATTCTTCTGTTACCGGCCTGATAATAGTGCGGGCAAAAGAAAGTGGTATTGGGATCAATTACGCCGTCTTGTAATCCGATTAAAGCATCAACCGGTTTAAAAGAAGAACCCGGAGGATAATAACCCATTATTGGCCTTACAAGAGATGGGCGATAGGGGTTACCTACAATAAACTCCATATAATTATTTCCCTGGTTCCTGCCAACCAACAAATTTGGATCGTAACCCGGACTACTTACCAGCGAAAGAATCTCTCCCGTAGCAGGTTCAATAGCTACGATAGCACCAACTTTATTGGCCATTAATTCTTCTCCCAGTTTCTGGATTCTCATATCAATGCCCGAAATAAGTCGCTCGCCCGAAACCGCATTAATGTCGTACTTTCCGTCAGCGTAACTGCCTTGGGGCGTATTGTGCACATCATAAATGGTATTTACAACACCCTTTTCTCCTCTTAAAACCTCTTCGTATGATTTTTCCAGACCGCTTTTTCCTTTATAATCTCCAGGCTTATAAAAACCTTCAGACTTGGCAATATCGGCACTATCTACCTCTTTTACATACCCGAAGAGCTGGCCGCCAACACTATCGGGATAATGGCGTATGGTGCGGTCCTGAGTTGAAAAACCAGGAAAACGGTACATGATTTCCTGCAAACGGGCATAGCTCTGAACTGAAATCTGTTTAACAAAAGGTGTGGCCTGATAGTTGGATTTGGCTTTAGCCTTACGCATAAATTTACGAGCGTCTGCTACCGAAATTTCAAGCGCATTGGCCAATGTAAGCGTATCAAACTCCTTTACTTCGTTCGGGATAACCATTAAATCGTAAACAGGTTCGTTTTGTACAATAACCTTCATGTTACGGTCGAGAATAGCACCCCGCGCAGGAAACTTGAATTTCTTTTTTAATACATTACTCTCGGCAGAAATAAAGGCTTTGTCGCTAATAATCTGGATATAGAAAAGTTTGCCCAGTAAAATAAGGGCAATAACAATAAATAGTCCCTGAACGATGTATTTTCGGTTAAATAATTGATCCATTAGCGTGGCGTTCTTCTATAGAATATAAACTCTACCAATAAAATAATAAGCAGTGTAAAGATACAACTTAAGCCGCATCTCATTAAGGTATAACCAATTTCGGTTAACCTGAATGTTTCTAAGAAGAACAACACCAAATGGTGTGTAATAACGCAGAGAAAAGCATAAAGTGAAAACCATTGGAACCCCATGTAACTTAACGATGGTTCGGGGTCATCAATTGCGTCGCGGTTTAAACTTATGGATATAAAAGAAATCCTGACAAATGCCAACACTACACAAGCGGTTGCATGTACCCCCATGGTATCGTAAAATGCATCGAGTGTTAAACCCGTTGCAAAGGCTAGGCCATACAATATAATGTTAGGGATGCCAAAAGGCAGGAGCAGCAAAAACAATACGTAGATAAAGGGGGTCGACAGATCATAAAAGCCCATATTCTTGAGCAGAAAGATCTGCACAAAAAGCAGTAAAAACCACCTGATCACATTTACAATTATGATTCTACTATTCATTGGGCTTAACTAGGCTTTCTAAAGCTTTTTGCTCTTCAGCAAGTTTATCTTTAACCACATATACATATTGCAATGTGCTAAAATCTGTAAATAAATTCAATTCTCCCGATAAGAAATTATCGTTTGTGGCTACATTAGGTTTGCTGATTCGGCCAACTAAAATCCCTGCCGGAAATGAGCCGTAACCGGAAGTTACAACGCTATCGCCAACATACATTTTAATGTGGTTGGGTACTTCTTTTACAAATGCTTTTCTGATATCGAAATTCCCATCGCCCCATACCAAAGAGCCTAGCGCATGATTCTTTTTCAAGGTAACACTAATTCTGGTGTCTTTATGCAATAGCGATTGTATGGTAGCCAGGTGCGCCGAAACATCACGTATAAAACCTACAACTCCTCTTTGTGGCGCAATTACAGCCATTCCACTTTTAATTCCGTCAACTGTACCTTTATTAATGGTCATCACGTTGTTGCGAAGCGTGATAGAATTTTTCACTACTTTGGCTGCCAGGTAAGTGTATTGCTGATTAGTAACGGTATCAACAACCTTTACATCTTTAGCGCTATCAACTGTGGTTAAAGCTAACAACCGGGTTTTAAGTTTGGCATTTTCGGCCGCAAGGCTGTCGTTTACCATTCCGAGGTTTAAATATCTTTTAAAAACATTCAGCCTTTCGTATGCTGTACCCACTACTTCGTTTGATGAATTTAGGGTAACACTACGCTGATAAGCATTGTTTTTCACCGTTAGGTAAATGCCTATCGTAAAAAAGATAATAAACAGGAAAAATGCGTTGTATCTGCTGATGAAAATCCAAAGGTTACGCATATTTTTATGGAAAATGGAAGATGGGAAATGTATAATGGAATTGTTACATCATCCATTATACATCATCCATTTTCCGTGTTTTATTGCATTAAGAATTTATATCCGCCAATATTTTTAAGGGCGATGCCAGTTCCGCGAACTACTGCACGAAGTGGATCTTCGGCTACGTGAACAGGTAATTTTGTTTTAGCAGCCACACGTTTGTCTAATCCTCTTAATAACGCTCCACCACCTGTTAAATAAATACCGGTTTGGTAAATATCGGCAGAAAGTTCTGGTGGGGTAATCTCTAATGCTTTTAAAATCGCTTCTTCAATTTTAGAGATTGATTTGTCCAGACAGTGTGCAATTTCGGTGTAAGAAACCGTAATCTGTTTAGGTACACCAGTCATTAAATCACGTCCCTGAACAGCAAAATCAGAAGGGGCATCCTGTAGCTCAGGTAAAGCAGCACCTACTTCAATTTTAATCTTTTCAGCAGTACGGTCACCAATCATAATGTTGTGCTGGCGACGGATGTAGTTTACAATGTCAGAGTCAAAGTTATCTCCTGCAACGCGGATAGACTGGTCGCAAACGATACCTGATAACGCAATTACCGCAATTTCAGTAGTACCACCACCGATATCGATAATCATATTACCCATTGGTTCTTCCACATCAATACCAATACCTACAGCAGCAGCCATTGGTTCGTGTATTAAATAAACTTCTTTAGCACCTGCAATCTCGGCCGAGTCGCGTACCGCACGTTTTTCTACCTCTGTAATACCCGATGGGATACAGATTACCATACGTAACGATGGGAACATCCAGCCTTTACCACCATTAAGCATGCGGATCATGCCTTTAATCATCGCTTCTGCAGCGTTGAAATCGGCAATTACACCATCTTTTAGCGGACGAACGGTTTTAATATTATCGTGGGTTTTACCCTCCATTTGCATGGCCTGGCGACCAATAGCAATAACTTTGTTTGTAGTGCGGTCAAAAGCAACAATTGATGGCTCATCCACCACCACTTTGTCGTTATGTATAATTAGGGTATTCGCAGTGCCCAAATCAATGGCAACTTCTTGCGTAAACCAGTTAAATAATCCCATGTATGAGGTATGTTTCTTTAATTTTAATAAATGTATACTATTCCTAATGTAAAAATAGCTTTTTTATTGTTTTAACTTCTATTTTCTTTAACCATTAAATTGTTTTTTAGGCAATTAAATTTTGAGAAAAAGTTAAAAGGCGAAAGCAGAAAGGCTAAAGCCATTACAATTGGGCTTTTGGCTTTAATCTTTCTGCTTTATCTTAAAATTAGTGTTTAAAGTGTCTTACGCCAGTGGTAACCATGGCAATGCCTTTTTCGTTAGCTTTTGCAACAGAATCAGCATCTTTAATCGATCCGCCTGGTTGTAAAACAGCAGTAATTCCGGCATCGGCAGCAATTTCAACACAGTCAGGGAAAGGGAAGAAGGCATCAGAAGCCATTGCTGAACCTTTAACGCTGAAACCGAATGAAGCAGCTTTTTCGATTGCTTGTCTTAATGCATCCACGCGTGAAGTCTGGCCAACACCGCTTGCAATAAGTACATCATCTTTAACCAAAACAATGGTATTCGATTTTGTGTGTTTAACAATTTTATTGGCGAAATATAAATCTTTTAATTCCTGCGCAGTTGGTGCTTTATCGGTAACGGTTGTCATTTGCTCCGGACCTTCGATAATTAAATCTTTATCTTGCTCAATTACACCGTTTAATAAGGTTTTAAATTGTTTTTTGCTCAACTCAACTTCGTTGCGCTTTAAAATTACGCGGTTTTTCTTTTTGCTGAACAACTCAACCGCCTCAGGCTGGTAAGCAGGTGCAATTAATACTTCAAAAAACAGGTTGTTAATTTCTTCAGCTGTAGCCAAATCAACTTCTACATTGGTAATTAAAACACCACCGAAAGCAGAAACCGGATCGCAAGCCAATGCATCAATCCATGCTTGTTTTGCAGTTGGGCGCGAAGCAATACCGCAAGCGTTGGTATGTTTTAAGATCGCAAAAGTAGGATCTTCGAATTCATCAATTAAAGCAACGGCAGCATCCACATCAACCAAATTGTTGTAAGAAAGTTCTTTGCCGTTTAGTTTGGTAAACATGGCATCTAAATCGCCATAAAATACAGCACCCTGGTGAGGGTTCTCGCCATAACGCAGGGTTTTAGCTTCGGTAACGCTTTGTTTAAAAACATCAAGCGGCTCTTCCTGGTTAAAGTAATTAAAAATTGCAGTATCGTAGTGAGAAGAAGTATGGAACGCTGTTTTCGCAAACGATTTACGTTGTGCCAAAGTAGTTTCTCCATTTTGTGCTTCTAATTGTGCCTGTAAAGTAGGGTAGTCGTTTTTCGATGCAATGATTACAACATCGTTGAAGTTTTTAGCAGCTGCACGGATTAAAGAAATACCACCGATATCGATTTTCTCGATGATCTCTTCTGGTGTTCCGCCTGCTTTTACGGTTTCTTCGAATGGGTATAAATCAACAATTACCAGATCAATTTCCGGGATCTCATATTCAGCAATTTGCTCCTGGTCGCCAGTTAAAGCCCTGCGGTTTAAAATACCGCCGAATACTTTTGGGTGCAAAGTTTTAACACGTCCGCCTAGAATAGAAGGATAACCCGTTAAATCCTCAACCGCCGTAACCGGAAGGTTTAGATCTTTGATAAATTGTTCTGTACCGCCGGTAGAAAATAACTGTACTCCCTGTGCGGCTAACAATTTTACCAATGGTTCTAAACCATCTTTATAATATACTGAAATTAAAGCGTTTTTAATCTTAATTGGCTGACTCATTTTACTGTAAATTTTGAGCCGCAAAGGTAGTAAAACAGGATTGTTTTTTTATTATGTTTTATTCGTAAAAAATCATCCTTTGAATTAAAAAAATAAAAAGGATATTTTGCCCCACCAAATCATGCTAATGAGCTAGTTATAAATGGTTAAACTGCCTGTTGTTTCGGAGATTGCAAGGGAGGATGCGCAACCTGTTTTAGCATCTGGATTGAATTTGAAACCGGCAGATCCACGATGGCGATGTGCTTTATATGCGAATACCTTAATAAACGATACATTATATATAAGGCATAAAAAAAAATAGCCCGGTTGTAGTCGGGCTATTTGTAAAATATAACTGTACTGGTTATTTGCTTATTTTCTTTACAATGCTTTCAACAATGCGCGGGTAGTGCTGGTGTTCCAGTTGCTGACCTTTAAATTTAACCATCTCCAGGCTGTCGTTTTTGTCAATTTTGTATCGGGCCTGGTAAATGTATTCACCTTCATCGTAATTTTCATTAACATAATGAATGGTAATACCACCCTCAGGTTCGCCTGCAGCAATTACCGCATTGTGTACATGATCGCCATACATGCCTTTGCCACCAAATTTAGGTAAAATAGCAGGGTGTATGTTAACAATGCGGCCGGGGTAGGCGTGGATTAAGCTTTTAGGGATTAGCCAAAGGAAACCTGCAAGAACAATGAAGTCGATTTCCAGATTCTTTAGCAGTTCTATTACCTCGTCGGTTTTATAAAACTCATTTTTGTCAAAAATGTGGGTAGGGATTTCAAAATTATCGGCTCTTTGTAATACATAGGCTTCAGCATTATTGGTTAGCACCAAAGAAATTTCTATCTCATTACTCCGCTTGAAATGCTCCATCAGTTTTTGGGCATTAGAACCAGAACCTGATGCAAAGATGGCTATTCGTTTTTTCACTCAAAAAGGGTTTTGCCCAAAAATAGTATTTTTAGGGCTGTTTTCTTAATTCAAATTAATTTTTATTGTTACCGGTTAAAGTATTATTAATGAATAAATTTAGTGTATTTTTGCAGCGCGGCAAGCAGGTTAAATTTTAGTGAATAAAAAAGTTAAAAGTGTTTTGTATTTTTAAAACATTAATTCTATATTTGCAACCCGAATTATAGGAAACGATTAAGAAAAATAAAAGGCTAAATAGAAATGGCAAATCATAAATCTTCATTAAAAAGAATTAGAGCAAACGCAACAAAACGTTTACGTAACAGATATCAGGCAAAAACTACACGTACTTTCATTAAAAGACTACGTGCTGCAGAAGACAAAAAATCTGCATCTGATTTATTGCCTAAAGTAATCTCTATGTTAGATCGTTTAGCTAAAAAGAACATTATCCACAAAAATAAAGCTGCTAACAACAAATCAAAATTAACGAAATTCGTTAACGGTTTAAAATAAGCCAGTTTTTTTACGATATTAGAACGGTATTGAAGCAATTCAATGCCGTTTTTTTTGTGACTAAATTTTTAAATATGAAACGCTCGCTCCTAATTCTATTACTCTCTTTGTTTATGTTAAAGCCTTTTGCTCAAAAGCCTTTTACAGTAACTGGCTTATTTAATTCAAAGTATCAAGGGAAAGTTTATTTACGTCATGGTACGGAGATAGATTCTGTTTATTCAAATGATGGTAAATTTACTTTTAAAGGTAAGGTTGGTGTCCCAGAATATAGTTTTGTCAACATAGAAAGTAAATCAGAACAAGTTTTCACGCCTTTTTATATTGAAGGAGGAAATGTTTCTCTTGCGGTTGATACATTGACGAAAATTGTATATACGAGTAAAGGAGAGCGAAAAATCTTGCAAGTTAATGCGAAACTGGGTAAGCAGAGTAAAACTGATAAATTAATAGATTCTGTTTCGAAGTTAATAGCCGAAAGTATTAAGGGGATTCAGGATGCTGAGTTGAGGAATATCGAAATTCGAAAAATAACTTTGAATTTTTTATCATCAGAACCCAATACTATAGCCTCAGCGGTTATTTTGGAAAGGAATACAAGAAGCTTTAGTAAGGAACAAGTAAGAGAAATTTATCAGAAATTGAGTCCTGAAATTCAACGCACAGAGTCAGGTAGGAATATTCTTGGTTCTACAATTAAGCAAGTACCAATAACGATAGGTGAAAAGATTCCTGATTTTGCTCAAAACAATATAAAAGGTGAAATGATTTCAATCCAATCATTACGCGGTAAATATGTTTTGATAGACTTTTGGGCATCTTGGTGTATTCCGTGTAGACACGAAAATCCAGTTGTTGTAAAAGCATATCAGCAATTTCGGGATAAAGGATTTGAAGTGCTTGGCATATCGCTTGATGATAAAAAAGAGCGCTGGTTAAAAGCGATAAAAGATGATAAATTAAGCTGGTTACATGTTTCAGATTTGAATGGCTGGAACAATGTGGTTGCAAAAATGTTTAATATTCGATCCGTTCCTGATAATATTCTGATTGATAGGGATGGGAAAGTTTTAGCAAGGGGACTAAGGGGTGAAAATCTGGAGAAAAAACTTGCTGAGGTTTTTTCGGATAATAAGGTAAATTAATTCAATTTATTACGATATTAGTGAAAGGCATCCCAACCAAAAGTTGGGATGCCTTTTTTTTGTCGAAAAAAATGGAAAACAACAAACAGAAATTAGGTATAAAATTATGGGCGGAGGCCGATAGGCCACGCGAAAAGCTTTTATTGCATGGCAGGCGGTATTTAACCGATGCCGAACTGATCGCTATTTTAATTGGCTCGGGTAGCAAAAACGAAACAGCTCTTGACCTGAGCAAACGGATTTTATCTTTTTACGATAACAACTTAACGCGCCTGGGCAAGGCCTCCATTCAGGAGCTATCAATGTTTAAAGGGATTGGTGAAGCCAAGGCGCTAACCGTTATCGCCGCTCTGGAATTGGGACTGAGGCGAAAGGAAACCGATGATGAACAGATTACCCAAATTACCACTTCTAATCAGGCTTATAACTACCTGTATCAAACTTTCGAAGGCCTTCACTATGAAGAGTTCTGGATTTTGCTGTTAAACAGGTCAAATCACCTCATTGGTAAGTTTCAGGTGAGCAAAGGCGGGCAGGCCGGAACAATCGCCGATCCGAAAATCATTTTTAAAATTGCCCTGGAAAACAATGCGGCAAATATTGTACTTGCCCATAATCACCCTTCGGGTAATTTAAAGCCCAGTGACAGCGACGATAAACTTACCCGTGATTTAGTTGCATCGGGCAATTTGCTTGGCCTTTTTGTAGTCGATCACCTCATTTTTGCCCGTAATAAATACTATAGCTATAAGGATGAAGATTTAATTTAAAAATATATTAAGGGGTTAAAGTAGAATTAATGTTAAATTGTTATCATCGCAGCTTATTAAATTTAGGCAACACCGATTATGGTGGATTAAGCACAATTGTAAACAAATGAAAAAACTATTAATTCTTCCCATTGCCATGCTCTTAACTGTGGCAGCATTTGCTCAGAAAAAGGGCACACCTATTAATATTATTACTTATAATATCCGTTTAAATGTAGCGTCTGATGGTGTAAATGCCTGGCCTAACCGGAAAGAGAATGTTAAAGCGCTGGTAAAATTTCATGATGCAGATATTCTTTGCGTTCAGGAAGCCTTGCCAGAGCAGTTTGATGCCTTATTAGAAGATTCAAATTTTGATGTAGTTGGCGTTGGTCGTGATGATGGTAAAAGAAAAGGCGAGTTTTCGGCTGTTTATTACGATAAAGACCGATTTACTAAAAAAGATGGCGGAACTTTCTGGTTATCGGAAACACCAGATGTACCATCGAAAGGCTGGGATGCCGCGCTTAACCGCGTGTGCAGCTGGGTGAGATTATACGACAAGCAGAATAAGAAAGAATTTCTGGTTTTTAATACCCACTACGATCACATTGGTGTTAAAGCCAGAATTGAATCGGCTAAATTGTTGAAACAAAAAATACAACAAATTGCCCCAACTTTACCTGTTGTTTTCACGGGCGATTTAAACGTAACACCAGAAACTGAAGCGATTGCTACCATAAAATCTTTCCTGATTGATGCCAAAGAGGTTTCGGTTGAAAAACCTTACGGGCCATCAGGCACCTTTAATGCCTTTCATTTTGATAGTGATTTAAAAGATCGTATCGATTACATTTTTGTAAACAAAGGATTTAAAGTGCAGAAGTTTGCCGTATTATCAGATAGTAAAGATAAAAGGTATTACTCTGATCACCTGCCTGTTTTTGCGAGACTTTGGTTTTAAAGTTGGGTCGTAAAGTCAAACAAGGAGATGTGATTTTGAATGACTTCGCAAGTATAAATGCGATGCAGTCATCAGGCTTCCATTTTCCATCATTTATTCCCGTTTGCCTTTCGGCTTTAGCCTTTAAATAATATCTTTGCATTTTATGAAATTAGAGTGCCGATCAAGGTTTGTCTTGCTACTTAGTGCTCACTACCCGATAATATAAAAATGAAAATATCATATAACTGGTTAAAACAATTTGTACAGATAGATAAAACACCACAGGAACTTTCTTTAATCCTCACCAACGTAGGTTTGGAAGTAGAAAGTGTAGAAAAAGTGCAGCCTGTAGCAGGTGGCCTGGCGGGTTTGGTTATCGGCGAAGTATTAACCTGTGTGCAGCATCCCAATGCAGACCGCTTAAGGGTTACCACTGTAAATGTTGGTGGCAGCGAAAACCTGCAGATTGTTTGTGGTGCGCCAAATGTGGCCGCCGGACAAAAAGTGGTTGTGGCTACTGTGGGTACAACTGTTTATCCGCTAGAGGGCGAACCATTTAAAATCAAAGAATCAAAAATCAGGGGCGAACTTTCGCAGGGAATGATTTGTGCTGAGGATGAGATTGGTTTAGGCAAATCGCACGATGGGATTATGATCCTGGCCAACGATACAGAAGTCGGTATTCTGGCGAAAGATCATTTTAACATGGAAGATGATTATCTTTTCGAAATTGGTTTAACGCCAAACCGTGCCGATGCAGCTTCGCATTTAGGTGTAGCCAGAGATTTGGCTGCTTATTTCAGAAGCGAATACGAAATTCCTGACCTTACTGCTTTTAAAACAGATAATGAAAACCTGGTTATTCCGGTTGAAGTTGAAGATTTAGAAGCATGTCCGCGTTATAGCAGCGTTACCATTTCAGGGGTAACGGTAACCGAATCGCCTGAGTGGTTAAAAGATAAACTAAAAGTAATTGGCCTTCGTCCGATTAACAATGTGGTAGATATTACCAATTATGTGCTGCATGGTTTAGGCCAGCCACTACACGCTTTCGATGCCGATAAAATTACCGGCGGAAAAGTTATTGTTAAAAAAGTGGCCGAAGGTACGCCGTTCGTAACGCTTGATGATGTTGAGCGTAAATTAAGTGCAGATGATTTAATGATCTGCAATGCTGAAGCGCCAATGTGTATTGCAGGTGTTTTTGGCGGTAAAACTTCAGGTGTAGATACCGAAACCAAAAATATCTTTTTAGAAAGTGCTTATTTTAATTCGGTTTCTGTGCGTAAAACTTCGAAAAGACACGGTTTAAAAACCGATGCATCTTTCCGTTTTGAGCGTGGTACCGATCCGGAAATTACTGTTACCGCTTTAAAATATGCTGCATTATTGATTAAAGAACTGGCAGGGGGCGAAATTTCTTCATCGATTTCTGATATTTATCCAAAACATATCCGTCCGTTCGAGTTCGAGGTAAGTTATACCAATATCAATAAACTGATTGGGGCAAATATTCCTTCGGCAGAAATTAAGCATATTATTACTGCCCTGGGCATTTCGGCTACCAGTACTTCCGATGATACCCTGGCGTTAAGGGTGCCTTCGTTTAAAGTAGATGTTACACGCGAATGCGATATTACCGAGGAGGTGCTGCGCATTTACGGTTACAACAATATCGAAATTCCGACCAAGGTAAACGCTTCCCTGTCTTATAGCATCAAACCAGAAAAAGAGAATACCCATAACGTAATTGCCGATATGCTTACTTCGAACGGTTATGCGGAGATTATGTGTAATTCGTTAACCAAATCGGCTTACTCTAAAAATATTGATGAGGCTGTATTTATTTTAAATCCGCTGAGCAGCGATTTAAATGTAATGCGCCAGAACTTATTGATGCCGGCCTTAGAAAGCGTAGCTTACAACCAGAACCGTAAAAATGCTGACGTTAAGTTTTACGAATTCGGTAAAACTTACCATTTAATTAACGAACAATACGTAGAGCGTCCGCGCTTGTTGTTGTTGATTTCGGGTGCGAAACAAGGCGAGCAGTGGAACCAGAATTCAAAACCGGCTACGTTTTATAACTTAAAATCGGCTGTTGATGCCATTATAGCCCGTTTGGGGATCTCGACTTACCAAAGTGATGCATTAACCAATGAAGATTTTGCCTATGGCATTAAGTATTTCCGTGGCGATAAAACCCTGGTGAGCTTTGGAGCGGCTTCAAAAGCCGACCGTAAAGTGGCCGATGTAAATGCTGAGGTTTTCTATGCTGATTTCGATTGGGCAGTTTTACTGGATATCGTTAAGAAGAATAAAATTGTTCACAAAGATGTTGCAAAGTACCCGCAGGTACGCCGCGATCTTTCCTTGTTGATCGATCAGCAGGTTACTTTCGATACCTTGAAAGGAATTGCATTTAAGACCGATAAGAAGCTGATTAAGGAAGTAGGTGTTTTTGATGTGTATGTAGGCGATAAATTGCCAAATGGTAAAAAATCTTACGCGCTGAACTTTATCCTGCAGGATGAAGAGCAAACCTTAACCGATAAGCAGATTGAAAATACCATGCAGAAGTTAATCGCGAATTTAACTGCACAAGCTGGCGCAGAAATTAGGAAATAAAATATAAATTCGTATTTTTAGAAATAAATTCATGACTTCTGTTGCAGATCAATTAGATAAGGTATTACAAAAAACGGCTCGCGTAATTGAGTTATGTAATGCGCTACAGGAAGAAAATGATTTATTAAAGCTTGAAAATCAATCGTTAAAAGTTGCATTCGATACTTCGAAAGGCAAAAATGTAGAACTTGAAGAGAAATTAAGGGTTACAAAATTGGCTAAGAGTATAGAAGGAACCAGCGAAAAATCGCTTGATATAAAACAAAAAATTAACGATTTTGTGCGGGAGATTGATAAAAGTATCGCATTATTGAAAAAATAAATGGTGCGGGGAAATCAGAAACTAAGCTAAACAAATGGGAGAAATCTCGATTAAAATAACCATTTCCGACCGTATTTATCCGTTAAAGGTAAATATGGAAGAGGAAGAAATTGTGAGACGGGCGGCAAAAATGATCAATGAGCGCATAAAAGATTATCAGGATAATTATGCGGTTAGAGATAAGCAGGATCTTCTTTCTATGGCAGTGCTGCATTATGCAACAGCCGTATTAAGAACGGAAAACAAAGTACAAAACCAGGATACTGCTGTTGCCGATAAAGTTGAAGAATTGGATGTTTTACTCAATAATTTCTTTTCAAAATAAGGTTCGTTCTTTATATTTTGTCATCCGGCTGAAGGATAGTACTATAGCAGCGCTAAGCGCTTAGCGCCATGCTTCATCCAATTACCTGACAAATCACATATTAGCACAAAAATATAGCCGCAGCTAGTTTTTGAGTTTCAAATTTTATAAAACTTAACACTTCAATATCTATAGGGTTAAGAGGGCGTATTTCATTTGCTTTGCACCTGAAAATGGCTTAAACCCTAATTATGCTTAGTTGAGGTTTAAAATGTATGAGACTTTAAAAATTAGTTGCGGTTTTTTTTTTACTTAAAAAACAAAATGGAAATAGTTGAAATATTAGGATACGTGTTTGCCGTAATTGCAGGTATCGCTATCGGAGTAGTGGTTGGAAGATTCCTCCTGCGTAACTTACTGAAACAGCAGGAAGTGGCTGCACAGAACAAGGTGAAGAAGATTTTAAAAGATGCAGAAAACAATGCTGAAATTTTAAAAAAGAACAAATTACTCGAAGCCAAAGAGAAATTTTTACAGTTGAAAGCAGAGCACGAGCAGGAAGTAAACGCTAAAAACAATACCATTAACCAGCGCGAAAACACCATGAAGCAAAAAGAGCAATCGGTGAACCAGCGTATGGAAAACTTCAATAAGAAAGAGCAGGAGCTCGACAGGCAAAAAAGTAACCTGGAAAAACAAACCGATCTTGCTGTTAAAAAACAGGAAGAAGTTGAAGTTTTAAAAAACCAGCACCTTAAACAATTAGAAACTATTGCGGGTCTTTCGGCAGAAGAAGCTAAAGAACAATTGGTAGAAAACCTGAAACAAGAGGCCCGTACACAGGCCATGATGCAGGTAAAAGATATTGTGGACGAAGCCAAATTAACAGCCAGTAAAGAAGCTAAAAAGGTAGTAATCCAAACCATTCAGCGTACAGCTACTGAAGCTGCAATCGAAAACTCGGTTTCCATTTTCCACATCGAAAGTGATGAAATTAAAGGTCGTGTAATTGGTAGGGAAGGTAGGAATATCCGTGCTTTAGAAGCGGCTACCGGTATCGAGATTATTGTTGATGATACTCCTGAAGCCATTATATTATCTGGTTTCGATCCGGTAAGAAGGGAGATTGCCCGTTTGGCCTTACACCGTTTGGTAACCGATGGTCGTATTCACCCGGCACGTATTGAAGAAATTGTAGCCAAAACCAAGAAGCAAATCGAAGATGAGATTGTGGAGATTGGTGAACGTACAGTAATCGATTTAGGTATTCACGGGTTACACCCTGAGCTAATCAGAATGGTTGGCCGTATGCGTTACCGTTCTTCTTACGGTCAGAACTTGTTACACCACTCGCGTGAGGTGGCTAATTTCTGTGCTACCATGGCGGCTGAGTTGGGCTTAAATGCAAAAATGGCTAAACGTGCAGGTTTATTACACGATATTGGTAAAGTGCCTGATGATAACCCGGAATTGCCACACGCAATTTTAGGTATGCAACTGGCAGAAAAATATAAAGAACACCCTGAAATTTGCAATGCCATTGGTGCTCACCACGACGAAATTGAGATGACTTCAATGATCTCGCCGATTATTCAGGCTTGTGATGCGATTTCTGGCGCGCGCCCTGGTGCACGTAGAGAAGTGGTAGAAAGCTATATTAAGCGTTTGAAGGATTTAGAAGAACTGGCTTTATCTTACCCTGGTGTTGAAAAAACTTTCGCGATCCAGGCGGGTAGAGAGCTACGTGTAATTGTAGAAAGCGAGCGCATTACCGATGCACAGGCCGAATTACTGGCAGCAGATATTTCTACACGTATCCAAACCGAAATGACCTATCCGGGGCAGATTAAAGTTACTGTAATCAGGGAAACCCGTTCAGTAGCTTTTGCTAAGTAATACTTTTAAGACGTTATAAGTTTTCAAAACCTATAACGTCTCTTATATAAAGCGATGGATATTCCATCGCTTTTTTTTATTTTTACATAATGAGCAAGCAAACGATACAATTAGAACCCAAACGTCCGGTTGATGTACTTTTCGATAAATACGCAGAGAGTCATCAAAATCCAACCAATAAAACGGTGCACTGGATTTGCGTACCCTTAATTGTATTCAGCTTACTGGGACTGGTATGGCAGATTCCTTTTCCACATATTGGCTTTTTAGGTAGTTACAATGGTTATTTTAACTGGGCTTCTTTTTTACTGGCCTTTAGTTTATACTATTATTATACCCTTTCACCCGTACTGTTCTTCTTAATGATCTGGGTTGTGGGACTTATGAGTTATATCATTGTTAAAATAGAGCACGCCGTTGGCCTGGGTAGTGGAACTGCTTATGGTATTTATGCCGCTATATTTGTGGCTGCCTGGATAGGGCAGTTTATCGGTCATAAAATCGAAGGGAAAAAACCATCGTTTCTGGACGACGTTAAGTTCCTGTTAATCGGTCCGATCTGGTTATTGCACTTCATTTGCAAGAAAACGGGGATTAAGTACTAAACCTGGCGTGGTTAACATTAAATTAACTTTTAAATAAACTAAGCTTAATTAACATCTAACATATAGCTAACATTGTGGTAATAGCTTTGCCTAAAATTAAATACAGGCAAATTGGACTTAATCACAATTTTTAGAAGAACAGCACTAACTGTGCTGGTTTTATTTCTTGGCATAACAGCTTATGCACAAACAGGCAAAATTTCGGGTGTTGTATCAGATAAAAAAACAGGTGAAACACTAATTGGTGTAACTGTTAAAATTAAAGGTACTACCAAAGGTGTTTCTACAGATGTAGATGGTAAGTACACCCTTCAGGCCATGGCCAATGGCAAGCATACTCTTGAATTCTCTTATGTAGGATACCAAACTAAAGAAGTATCTGATGTAGAGGTAAAAGCACCATCGGTTACCAGTTTAAATATTGTGCTAAGCGAGGCAGGAGGTCAAAACCTGCAGGAGGTTGTAGTAAAAGCAAGCTTTAAACAGGAATCTGTTAATTCTTTATATGCACAGCAAAAAAACAGTGCTTTAATTTCTGATGGTATTTCAAGCGATCAGATTAAAAAATCACCGGATAAAAATACCTCTGATGTTTTAAAAAGGATCAGCGGCGCTACTATTCAGGATAACAAGTTTGTGGTTGTTCGTGGTTTAAGTGATCGTTATAATACAGCTACTTTAGATGGTTCTACACTACCAAGTACTGAAGCCAACAGAAAAGCTTTCTCATTTGATATTGTTCCTTCTAGCCTGGTAGATAAAATTACCATCAGCAAAACAGCTACTCCTGATTTGCCTGCTGACTTTGCAGGTGGTGCGGTGCAAATTTCAACTAAAGATATTCCTGACCAGAATTTTCTTTCATTAGGAGTTGGTTATGGATATAACAGCCAGTCAACCTTTAAAGATTTCCTTGGAACCAAGAAAAATGCTTTAGCCTATTTAGGTTATGAGGATGGTTCGAAACAACTTGCAGAAAACTTTCCAAGCCGTGAGGCAATCGCAAATGGAACATTATCAAGTGCTAAAAACATAGCAGCTTTAAAATCATTCCCAATTGATAATTCAATTAAAACTACCAGTGCTTTACCAACACAAAATTACCAGTTTAATTTAGGTCGGGTAAAACATTTTGAAAGTGGAAATAGCTTTGGTGCAACCATATCTGCTACCTACAGAAATTCGCAGACCATTAATGGGAATATGGAACGTAATTTTTATATCTATAATTATAACGATAACCAATATAAATTCTCGAGTAGCTTAGGCGCGTTGGCGAATTTCGCGTACAGCTTTGGCAAGAACAAAATAAGCTTCAAAAACATCTACAACAAAAATTACGATGATACTTATACAGTTCGTACCGGAGTTAGAGATGGCAACACCCTGAATCAGTTTTACGCATATGACATTATGCAAAAATCACTTTACAAAGCAACCTTTGAAGGTGACCATCAGATTGGAGAAGGTAATAACAAGTTAAAATGGACTGCATCATATAGTAACATCACTAACAATCAACCTAATCAGTTAAAAATTAATTATCAGAAAGCGCTATCTGCTCAAAACGATCCTTCTGTTCCTTATCAGGCTAATATTACCTCTTTGGGAAAAGAAAATACACGCTTGTTTTCTGATTTGAATGAGAACCTATATGCCGGTGATGTTAATTACAGCACGCCATTTAAGTTATTCGATGCTTCAACCACAATGAAAGTTGGTTTAGGTTCACAATATCGCGAAAGAACTTTCAACGCACGTTTCATCGGTGCACAATTGGAAACTAACGATATCGATTTACAGACTAAGATCAGAGCTTTACCTATTACTGAAATATATGCGCCATCACTAATCGAATCGGGAGTATATAAACTGGCAGAAGTTGGCGGTCCGTTAGATGACTACGATGCCAATTCATTTACAAACTACGGTTATTTGATGCTGGATCAAAAATTCGGAGAAAGCTTTAGGGCTGTATATGGTGCAAGGGTAGAAAATTATAACGTTAAATTAATGAATAAGCTGGGGACTTATGTTGATGATACGCAGCTAGACGTTCTTCCTTCGGTAAACTTAACTTATGGTTTAACCAAAAAAGCTAATTTGCGCGCCTCATACTACCGTACATTAGCAAGACCAGAGTTTAGAGAGCTATCATTAAACTCATATTATGACTACGAACAATTAAGTAATATCATTGGTAATCCGAATCTGAAAAGATCGATAATCGATAATTTCGATTTACGTTATGAAATTTATCCGGAAGCAGGTCAGCTGTTTTCAGTTTCAGCATTCTATAAACATTTCACTAACGCGATTGAAACATACAGATACGATGTATTATCAACAGTTGATGTAGCTTTCTTTAATACACCTAAAGCTTATGTGTATGGTTTAGAATTTGAAGGAAGAAAGAATTTAAACTTTATAAGTGATGAAGGTTTCTTCAAGAACACTACAGCTTATTTCAATCTTTCATTGATTAAATCTCAGGTAACCAACCCAACAGATCAGGATTATATTGATAAAACCCGTCCGATGGTAGGTCAGTCGCCGTACCTTATTAATGCAGGTTTGCAACACAGTGCTTTGGATAACAAGTTAAACTTCAATATCCTTTACAATAAAATCGGTAGAAGAATTGTTCAGGCGGGTGGTATCCGTTTCCCAAGTACCTGGGAAAATCCAAGAGATGTGATTGATTTCCAGGCCAGCTATAAAGTAATGAAATCAAAAGGTGAGATTAAACTAAACGTTGGTGATATTTTGAACCAAAGAAATACAGTCTATTTCGATTATAACGGAGATAAAAAATACAACGGTAGTGTAGGTAATGGAGGTGATGAAACATTTAACTCATATAAAACTGGTAGAAACATTTCACTATCATTTAACTACACATTCTAGTCTTTAACAATATGTTAACAGGATATTAATCCACAAGAAAAATTAAAAATCTCTATTTGTAAATAAAAATATTAAATAAGAAAAAATGAAAAACCAATTTTTACTACTTGCTTTGTCAGTAGTTTTATTTTCAACTTCTTGTAAAAAGAATGTAATCGTTGAAGGTCCTTCAACCGAAACTCCGACAAACAATACAAACGTTGTAGAAGTTTCTGGAGAGATCTCAGCAAATACAACCTGGTCTGCAAGTAAAATCTATTTATTAAAAGGCTTTGTATTTGTAAGCGGCGGTGCTACTTTAACCATCGAGCCAGGTACAATTATCAAAGGTGATAAAGCTTCGAAAGGTACTTTAATTATTACCCGTGGCGCTAAAATCAATGCTACTGGTACAGTAGATAAACCAATTGTATTTACATCTGCTTTAAATGCTGGTGCTCGTAGTCAGGGAGATTGGGGTGGTATTATCTTATTAGGTAAAGCTCCTGTTAACCAGGGTACTGATGTTAAAATTGAAGGTGGTTTAGTTCAGCCTAGCGGTAAAGACGAGAAAGCCTACATTTATTATGGTGGATCAGATGCAGCAGATAACTCTGGTACATTGAAATATGTACGTATTGAGTTTGGTGGTATTGCTTACTCAGTTGATAACGAAATCAATGGTTTAACCATGGGTGGTGTTGGTTCTGGAACTACTTTAGATTACATTCAGGTTTACCGTTCAGGTGACGATGCTTTCGAGTGGTTCGGTGGTACAGTAAATGCAAAACACTTATTGGCGATCGGTACCTGGGATGATGATTTCGATACAGATTTTGGTTATTCAGGTAGTGTTCAGTTTGCATTGGCGCAACGTGTTGCTACTGTTGCCGATCAGTCACAATCAAACGGTTTCGAATCTGATAACAATGGTACTGGTACTGACCAAACCCCTAAAACTTCAGCTGTTTTCTCAAACGTTACTGTTTTAGGTCCGATTAAAAAATCTGGTGATTCGTATAACGCAAACTACTACCATGGTGCTCAAATCCGTCGTAACTCATCAATCAGTATTTTAAACTCTGTAATCTCAGGTTTCCCAATCGGAGTTTATGTTGATGATACAAAAGTTGTAACTGCTGGTTCTACTTCTACCAACTTTATTTCAGGTTCTGCGGTATTTGCTAACAACCTGGTTTATGGTAGCAAAACTGACATCAGCGTAAGTACAGCAGGTGTTGTTAGTCAGGTTACTGATCTGTTAAAATTAACAAGTACTTTCGATGGCAGCAAATATGCAAGTTCATTATTTGTAAACCCTTATATCTACGGAACAGACTTCGCTGCTGCTGGTGCTGCCGGAAATGCTGATTTCACTTTGGTAACAGGTTCTGCTGCTGCTACTGGCGCTGCATTTACCAATGCAAAAGTATCAGGTACATTCTTCGATAAAGTAGATTATAGAGGTGCTTTTGGTACAACTAACTGGGCTTCTGGTTGGGCACAGGTTGATGCTCAAACTTTAGCTTACACTACTCCAGGTGCTGTTAAATAAGCTGAGTTAAACTAATATTAAAAAAGGGCCGGAAGTAATTTTCCCGGCCTTTTTCTTTTTCAAGTATTTGTGAGAGCTTTAAGAAATCATGCAAAGACATTCCTAACGATAAACGGGAGCTTAATATTACTAACATCTGGCCATGCAGCCGCTGAAAATGGATAATTATACGCTTTGAGCCTATATCTCCGAAACCTATAATTACATGCTTTTGAATAAGCAACAGCAGCCTTAAGCGATGTTTTCATCAAATATTGGTTTCAGTATTCCCCCTGTTTCTAGGGAATTGTTGTTTCACATCTTCATATACATCCTGTGTTCCTGCAATATTCGATCGGTGTGCACCCTTAACCGCATTATAAAAAACAAAAGTTGCCTCATAAGCCTCGCCGCCGGCCACCATCATGCTGTCCTCTATCGATCGTAAAAACTTACTCGTTTCGAGGTATACCTCATACAGGTCGGCCGCGAGTTTATAATCCTTTTGTGCTTCGGTCACATCTAAAAAGGAGGGGACCAGATCTGGCGATTGTTTGGCGTGCGAAATGGCCCTGCTCACAAAAGCCAATATTTTAGGGGCCATCTTTAACATGCCCTGGCGCTCATCGGCTGTAAGGTTAAAAATAAGTATATCCTTAAGGGCTGCTTTTGCATCCTGTAATTGTGCAGTAACCTTTGCCATTTGTTCGGCAGTAATTTCTGCCGAGATTTTGTTGTTTAAACTTATGATAGTTGTTATTTAAGTAAAAAAATAATTCAATCTGTACGCAACTTCACAATGACCAAATCAACAGACCAATAGCGCAGAAAATAGCCACAGCCTTGATTTAAACAATCAATTGCGTATTATCAATAAAAGAAATGGGATGGGTTTTACTGCCTTAAAGGATAATTTTAATTACCGGACAGATTTTATGATTTGTGTTGACGACTAGTTTAGTTCGTTAACAATGCTAATGTACTTATTTTTTAGTTTCAAATAAATACAATTTCAATAAAAGATGCTGAAGCCTTTTCTTTATCAAATAAAGTTTGTAGCAGTGCTGGAAGGAAGGATCGGCAGAATAAAAGCTGCATAAGAAAAATGCCCTGACGGTATCCGGCAGGGCATGTATATTTTATTTTGATTCAGCCTCTTCTTTTACAGGCGCTTTTACCTTTTTTGCAGCAACAGCTTTAACCGGCTTTTCTTTAACCGGGACAACTGCGGCCTTTTCTTCTTTGATAAATGGTGCTATTGAATCGTCTGGTGTAGAAATGGAAACTTTTTTAGCTAATTGCTTTGCAAACTTCTCTATAATTTTTTCTGTTTTTTTTGCTTTGCCATACTGATTAACAAGTTCGTTAAATGCAAGGGCTAATTTCGATTCTAATTCTTTACGTATTTTTTTGCTTGTCGAATGGCTTTTCGACCTGGATTTGTTCTTTTTCATTTAACTACTTATGGGTTTTTCCAAAGGTAAAAAAACAGAAAGTTAAATTAATATTATGTTTATGTTAACAGAATGGATGATGCTTAACATCTAAAATATTTCAGCTAACTTAGTGTAGATCAGATCTGTTAAATTTAATCCGTGGAATATGAATTATCCAGTATTAATCGGGGTTGCTGTTTTGGCGATTATTTTAATCGCCTATCTCATCAAAAAAAATCAGCAGGATAAAAAGAAGTTTGAGGAAGATACCATAGGCGCAGAATTACCTCCCGAAAAAGACGACAAAGAGAACGTTTAGAAATTAACTCCCGGAGCTACATCGCCACCCAAATCTAAAGTATTCTGGAAAGCTTCCAGGTAACTAAGCAAATGGCGTTCGGCATTGGCATACGAAGTAAATGTTGATGCAGGTATGTTGGCTTCTTGCTCACTCGTGTTTTTAAAATGCGAACTCACCTGAAAAGTAAAAGTTTTTTCGTTGTTAATCGGTGATAAAATCCGGGCCTTTACCGGATGGCCGTGAATTTCGACAAAGAATTCTTTGATAACAGTATATATGATAGCAGCCATGGGGTTATTCTCCTTTAAGCATAAAAATACTGCAAATAAGCTGTTAATGCGCTTGTTATTAATAAGATAATATATTTTTAATATTGAGTTAACCTTAATTTAATGTTTGTTGCCTTTTACCTTTTCGCAGGCTCATATGCATATACGATTTCGTATTTGATGTTTTTGAGTTTATTGGCTAGCTGGCCAATTTTTAAATCCTGTGCTTGTGGGGTTGGTTCGCAGAAAGAATACTTTTTGCCTTTATAAGTTATAAACTCGCCCACAGGTTTATCAAACTGTACCGCCATAGTGAGGTGCGTAGGATACAATAAGGCTATCATGGGTAAATCGTAAATTTCTTTTACCAGGTAAAAGAACAGCGCAGCCCGGTCGTCGCAGTCGCTGTATTTATTTAATAAGGTTTGCTCAGGAGATAATCTTTTTTCTGCACCAAAGTTTTGTTCGTCGTTTTCGTATAAAAAAGCATAACGCGTAAAGCGCATCAGATAATCGACACCTTTCTTCTGATCCATTCCTTTTAAATTGCTTTTTAAAATCGGAATCAGCGAGCTGTAGGTTTCGCGGCTTAAGGGAATGTTAAAATAGCTTTCAAAATCAACACCCGGATAGTTTTTAAAAATAGCCTGTACATCTTCACTCACCTTTAATTTGAAGTGATAGATTTTTTGACGGAAACTAAATTCTACATCCTTTTCAGCGTAATTCTCCGGTTTAAAATCAGGCATACGGGTAACCTTATACGAAAATGCATTTCTGGCTTCCGGAATGGTGATGTTAACCGGCTTGTAGGCATAGGCTTGTTTAAAAAACTTGCCATAATCGTGGTAATTGAGGCACATGTACTTTTCGCCATCAATCATGAAGAATGGGATATCGCTAATGTTTTCTTCATTCCTTACATAAAAGATAACCTGATCATTACCCACTGCGAGGCGGGCATCGTAGCCACATTTACTCAGTAAAAACCATTTGTATAAAGTATAGCGGAAATAGTTATCGGCCTTCGGACTAATCTGCTCGGCTGTTTTACGAATCAACTGGTAATAAATCCAATCGTTCAGATCGTACTTTTCCTGGTAATTTTTTAATGAGGCAATTAATGGTGCATAATGGCCTGCCGATACATAACTGTAAAATTGTGCTGTTTCGGCTGCAGTTGCTTTTTGCGCAGTATTGAAAACGATAGAAGAATCGATACTGAAGTTGAAAGTGCCATTATAGAAATCAAATGAGTAGTTCTGCCCCTTTGCCGTAATCACATTCATCATCAGGCAGGCGAACAAAAATGCACTCAAAAAATATGTATAAATCCCTCTTTTCAAACCATGCTATATTTGGTTACATTAAATTTACTTATTATTAACATAAAAGCAACAATTTCTTTATGTTAACAATGAGGTTGTCCTTAATCGGAAATTAACACGGTTTTAAGAAAATGAGGCTAGGTTTTTTTTAGCGCGTAAAGCCCGGTTCTTAAATGCTTTAATAGTGAAATATTACAACCTTTACAGGCTATTTCATCTAAATTAACTGGTTTTCCAATGCTAATTCTTAACTGATGACCATTTTTATTGAATAGTTCTGAAATCAGTTTGGCAGTTTGCAATGATGGATGTATATATTTTAACAGGCTAAAAAAGATGCCGTTGTTGCCATGGAAATATACCGGTAGAATTGGCACTTTGGCTTTAGCGATAATTTTTCCTACTACCGGGTGCCATTCCCGATCTGTAATCTGGTTTTTCCCGAAATTATAAGACGAAACTTCGCCGGCTGGAAAAATTGCAACCGGACTTCCGTCTTTTAAAACCTTTAAAGTTGTTTTCAAACCGCTAATACTTGATGCATCCTGGATTTTTTCGAAAGGATTTACTGCAATGATGAATTTTTCGAGATTGGGGATCTTTTTTAATAAAAAATTGCCCATAAACATCGTATCTGGCCGCTTACCGGCCAGTGTACTGAGGAGTGCCAGCGATTCTATTGCGCCATAAGGATGGTTAGCTATGGCAATAAAAGCCCCTTCCTTTGGTATATTGGCAAGATCTTCGTCGCTAATCCGGATGCTGACACCTAAAACATTTAAAATATGGTTGGCGAATTTTTCGCCTTCTAATGTGTGGGCATCTTTAATAATTCCGTTGAAGTCGTTAATCTTCAAAAATTTCATTAAAAAGGAGGCGAGGCCTGGGATTGGAACGTTACAGATACCCGTAGCTTTCGAAAAATTTTCTTTAGAAATGACTGTCATAAATTAGGGTTCAAAATTGATTCCATCAGAAACCAATTTGATAAAAGTGTTTTTATTTGAGCTAAATACAAGGGAGGGAAACATTCGGTTCTTATAAGAAAGAATGTTTATCATAGCTCATACAGAGTAACTAAAGGTAACAGAATAATATAAATAACAGCTTATTTATCAGTTAAGAAATTGTGATTCGAAATATTCTATATATAACATTTCATTAATATGAGCTTAACAAGCTGCCTGTACTTTTGTGGCATAAATATTTGGTTAGTATTTATAAAGTTTAGGTTAGTTGATAATAAAAAACCCAGATGGATGTCTGGGTTTTTTTGTTTTTAAATTATAAGTTCTTGCCAAGTTTTTCAATCATTTCCGGCGGAATGTTGTGGGTATCAACCACTAAGAAGCCATCCAGGCAATCAGAAAATTTCGGATCAATATTGAAAGAGATAATCTTCGCATTCAGGTTCATATATTGCCTTAACAATACCGGAATTTTGATGTGCGAGTTTTCGATATCGCCAATAATACTATCCAGATCTTTAAACGATTCGCTGCTATCTACCAGGGTATCGGTAGAAATAGGTAAAAGATCGGCCTTAAATTTATTTCTTGGTTTAACATATTTGGCCATTTCGTAATCGAAATGGTTTTTGGTAATGTAATCCACAATAAGTGCCTTGCTAAACTTCGAAAAATTATTGCTGATACTTACCGGACCAAACATGTAACGGTATTGCGGGTTATCAATCAGGTATTTTAAAATACCTTTCCAAAGTAAAAACAAAGGAAGCGGCTTACCCTGATACTCTTTTCTAATCCACGAGCGGCCCAGTTCAATACCTTGCCTCAACATCGGGTAAAACTGATCCTTCATTTTAAACAACTCTGACAGGTAGAAACCACGACGGCCCATGCTTTCTAAAATTTCGTCGCCCTTACCAATCCGGTAAGCACCTACAATATTTTCGAGGTCTTTATCCCAAATAAATAAGTGGTTATAGTAGATGTCGTAATTATCAAGATCGATCTTTTTGTTGGTGCCTTCGCCCACTTCACGGAAAGTAATCTCACGCAAACGGCCAATTTCCCTTAAAATGTTCGGTATTTTTAAGGTAGGAACAATATAAACTTCATAATTTTTCTCGGTCCAAACCTTAAAATCTTCCAGCTGCTCTACCTCTGCTTTAATCAGCACACGCGAAGTTTCCTCAATCACATCGGCTGCCTTTTTCTTAATTTTAAATAGATTAAGCGGGTTGAATAGTTTTTTCTCGGTATCTAAACCAATTCCCAGTGCATAAGTACGGGCCCTTAAAAAGTCCATTAGCTTATTGCTGCTGTTCATATGCGAAATCTCCGAAACCGCAATCGGTTTACCAATCCTTACTTTAATGGTGCGGCCGTGCTTGTTTAAAAACTCGGAAGGTAGTTTTGCTGTGCGCAGGGTAGGGTGGATAAAACTCAGGATATTAAAGAAAACACCATTATTGCCATGGAAATAAATGGGAACCACCGGAACTTTTGCCTTGGCAATCAGTTTTCCGACAACCGGGTGCCACATCCTATCGGTTACCTGCTGGGCATCGAGCTTAAAGGTAGAAACTTCGCCGGCAGGGAAAATGCCAATTGGTGTACCGTTTCTAAGTAAATCGAAAGTGGTTTTTAATCCACTGATGCTCGATGAGTGCTGAACGTTTTCGAATGGGTTAACAGCAACAAAAAACTCGTCGAGGTTTGGGATTTTCTTCAAAATGAAGTTTACCATCACCTTTGCATCGGGGCGTACCGTGCACAAAAGCTTAACCAGGGCAAGGCCTTCAACACCACCGTAAGGGTGATTGGCGATGGCAATAAATGGCCCGGTTTTAGGTATGCTGTTTAAATCATCTTCATCAAATTCGATAGAAACGCCAATCGTTTCTAATATTTTATCTACAAATTCTAAACCCTTAAAGTGCTGGTTTTGAGCGAAAACGTCGTTAATATCGTTCAGTTTCATGATCTCCATCATCAAACCTGCCAAACCTGGTACACCTAACTTATCAATCTTTGTTGCTTTCGCAAACTCAGACGTAGTAATGATCTTCATATAAAATTATTTGTGGCGTTGATAGGCAAAACCTATACTGTTTTGCAGTTCCAAAAATAAGATTTATATTTATAATACACATGTCATATCACATCTATGAGAATTTGGCTCCACAAACATTTCGGTTTTAGCAAAGGCGAATTCAATGGTTTGTTGTTTCTTGTGCTGCTCATTATTGTAATTAAAGCTATACCTTTTATATATGACTACTATAAACCGGTTGAAAAAGACGATCCTAAACTTTTATCACAAATTCAGTATTTAAAGTAGTTGAAGAGGAGCACCCGGCTTATACACGCGAGCGGAATGATGCTTCAGGCAGAGTAAAAAATATCAGGTTTTTTAATTTTGATCCCAACAGCCTGCCCGCTGAAGGTTGGCAAAGTTTTGGTTTATCGTCAAAACAGGCTGCTGCAATTATCAATTATACGAATAAAGGCGGACGGTTTTACAAGCCCGAAGCCCTGCAGAAAATATACACCATTTCGCCGGAGCTGTACCAGAAATTGCTTCCTTTTGTTCAGATAGAAGAAAGAGTACCCGATATGACTAAAAGCTTTGTTCCTTTTGAAAAGAAAGCATACGTTAAAAAAACAGTAATCGTAGATATCAATACAGCCAATTCTGCCCAGCTGGATGAAGTAAAGGGAATAGGGGGCACTTTTGCCAAGCGGATTATAAAATACCGTGAACGTTTGGGAGGTTTTTACAAAACAGAGCAGCTGATGGAAGTGTATGGGCTTGACGAACAAAAATATGCTGAAATTAAAGATCAGCTTTCAATCAGTAAAGCTGGGCTGAAAATAATCAACATTAATACTGTGCAGTTTTTAACGATTTAAAAGGCAACCCATATTTATCCTTTAAACAGATCAACGCCATTATTCAATACCGCAGGCAACACGGTAATTATTCGGGAATTGATGATTTAAAAAAGGTTATCCTTTTAAATCAGGAAGTGATCGATAAGATTAGTCCATATCTTACTTTTTAATCACAATCAACTGTCTTGCGAAATATTTTAAACCAAGCCCTTTAGTTGTAAAAAAAAAATAAAAAAAACTTTCCCTGCTAATTTCAGGCTTTAAAATTAACGGCATAACATATTGAACCGAATACCATTTCATTCTGCAATTGCGCGAATATTTGATGGTAATTAACTATCAAATAAATGATTATAATTGCTGCAACTAACTATTAAAATATAAACCTGATGAGCGTGGGCTTCGATTTTTCGGAAACAGAAACTCAGCAAAGTGTGCGGACTATGGTTCGTGATTTTGCAGAGAAAAATATTCGTCCACATATAATGGAGTGGGATGAGGCACAGCATTTCCCTGTCGGACTGTTTAAACAACTTGGCGAACTGGGTTTGATGGGCGTTTTAGTCCCCGAAGCATACGGAGGCTCGGGATTGGGCTACCAGGAGTATGTTGATGTGATTGTTGAAGTGGCCCGGGTTTGTGGTTCGATTGGTTTATCGCTGGCAGCACACAATTCTTTGTGTACCGGCCACATTTTAGCTTTTGCCAATGAGGAGCAGAAACAAAGGTGGCTGCCAAAACTGGCAACAGCCGAGTGGATTGGTGCCTGGGGCTTAACAGAAGCCAATACCGGCTCTGACGCTTTACGAATGATGACTACTGCCTTTGAAGATGGCGATGATTATATTATTAATGGTGCAAAAAACTGGATTACCCATGGCAAAAGCGGCGATATTGCTGTAGTAATGGTGCGTACCGGCGAGCAGGGAAGCTCTAAAGGGATTTCTGCTATTGTGGTAGAGCGTGGTACACCAGGTTTTTCGGCAGGTAAAAAGGAAAATAAACTGGGCATGCGTGCCTCAGAAACTACTGAAATGGTTTTTGATAACTGCCGTGTACCTAAAGCCAATTTATTGGGCAATGTAGGCGAAGGCTTTAAACAGGCCATGAAAGTTTTAGATGGTGGAAGGATTTCGATTGCTGCATTAGCTTTAGGAATTGCAAAAGGGGCTTTTGATGCGGCTGTGGCCTATTCGAAACAACGGCAGCAGTTTGGTCAGCCGATTTCTAATTTTCAGGCCATTAGTTTTAAGCTTGCAGATATGGCTACTGAAATTGAAGCTGCAGAGTTACTGATCCGTCAGGCGGCAGATTTAAAAAACAGGCATTTACCTATGACAAAGGAATCGGCAATGGCAAAATATTTTGCTTCGGAAGTTTCGGTTAGGGTAGCTACTGATGCCGTTCAGATTTTTGGGGGTTATGGTTACACCAAAGATTTTCCGGTAGAGAAATTTTACCGCGACAGTAAACTATGTACCATAGGTGAGGGGACTTCGGAAATCCAAAAAATTGTAATTGCCCGCGAAGTACTGAATTAAGATTAAAGTTGAAAAACTGAAGCAAAAAGTGCTTTTGTAAAGAAACAACAAACCAAATATATTATGAGTAATCCGGACGGTTTAACTACCTCCGGATTTTTTTTTGTTTAATAAACGTTCTCCTCTTAAATGCTTTCCGCTTTAATCTTCCCCCCTTACTGCATCTCCCTGCTTGTTAAAATACTATCCACCACATATACACTAAATCCACGCCATGGGAGGGTGTTTTTGTATTCCTTATAATGTAGCTCGTAAAATTTACCGCTATTGGCCATCATTTTTTCTGCAACTTCTTTACTGGCGATAGAAAATTCGAATTCGTTATTTTGTAATGTTCCAGTTTGGCGTGATTTGATACCGCTTTGGATCAGTTTACCCTCATAAGTTTTAAAGATGTAACCCTTTTTAACCACGTAGTTTAGTTCGCCGGCTTTAACACCTTCACCAAAAACAAAGAAATAGCGGTAATAACAAATTGCCACAAGTAGTAGTACAATAATAACTGCAATAATTGAGGTTACTTTTTTGCCTGTCGTCATAGTCGTAAATAGTTTATCTAAATTAAACAAAGAACCTATTAATTTAACCAAAGGCTCAAATAAAATTTCTTTTAAAAATCTTTCTCAGTTTCAATATTTTGCTTACATTTGCAGCCCCGATAGAGCGGGAAATTTAAAAACCACGAGAGGAGGTATTTCAGCGTTATGATCATTATCAACATTAAAGACGGCGAATCATTAGATAAAGCCCTTAAACGTTTCAAGAAAAAGTTTGAAAAAACTGGTGTATTGAGAGAACTACGTAGTCGCCAAGCATACGAGAAAAAATCCGTTGCTCGCCGTACTGAAATTAAACATGCTGTTTACATTCAGAATATGAATCAAGACACAACTTCATAAGTTGTTTTCGATATAATATATGAAAGCTTCGATTTTATAATCGAAGCTTTTTTGTTTTTAAAGGAATCGAAAACTTTACAATAAACAATTAATTAATGATTTCTTTATATCAAAACTATTTGTAACTTCATATCAGTGCCCGCTCAAAATGATATGGAATGTTGCTAAAAAGTTTTATCACATATTTAACGCACGAGAAACGTTATTCTCAGCACACCGTTACTTCTTATCAAGCCGATTTAGAACAGTTTGAAGGGTATATCCACGATACATTCGAGCTCCATTTTTTAGCGGTTAAACATACCCACCTCAGAAGTTACATGGTTGATTTGATGGAGCAGGAAAATGCCGAAACCACCATTAACCGAAAAATCTCGGCCTTACGCAGTTTTTATAAGTTTTTACTAAGGGAAGGCAAGATAGAGCAGAACCCTACCGTTTTAATTAAAGCACCTAAAATTCCGAAACGGCTTCCTGTATTTGTTGATGCCCAGAAAATGGATCATTTGCTCGATTCGGAGCAGTATTTCGATACCAGTTTTCCTTCGGTACGCGATCACGTGGTGATAGAACTGCTTTTTGGCACCGGCATGCGTTTAGCCGAATTGCTTCAATTAAAGGATACCGATATAGATGTATACTCGGGTACAATCAAAGTTTTGGGCAAGCGGAACAAGGAACGCATCATCCCAATAAATAAATCACTTATTAATCAGCTAAATACCTACATTGAACGAAAAAAGTTGCAAAACTTTAATAACAATTTGCTTATCTTAATCGTTACCAATACAGGTGCTGCGGCATATCCGAAATTAATATACCGCATTGTTACCGAATACCTAAAACACGTATCAACCCATGAAAAGAAAAGTCCCCACGTGCTTCGGCACAGCTACGCAACCAGCCTGTTAAATGCAGGAGCAGATTTAAATGCAATAAAAGAATTATTGGGCCACGCTAGTTTGGCGGCCACACAGGTTTATACCCATAATTCTATCGAAAGATTAAAAACAATTTATAAACAAGCCCATCCAAAGGCGTAAAAAAAGGAGGAAAAATGAAAATCGGAGTTCAATCAATCCACTTCAGTGCAGACAGTAAGTTGTTAGACTTTATCCAGAAAAAAGCAAACAAACTCGATCAGTTTTTTGATCAGATCATTAGCGGCGAAGTGTATTTAAAGTTAGAGAACGTAGAGGATGAAGCCAATAAAATCAGTGAGATCAAACTTATTGTGCCAGGAGGGACCTTATTCGCTAAAGAACAATGTAAATCATTTGAAGAGGCCACAGACCTGGCTATCGAATCGTTAAGAAAGCAGATTACGAAACATAAGGATAAAACGCGTGCAAAATTAAGTGAGCATAAAGCCATTTTAAGCGAAAGCGAAGCCGCAGATTATTAATATTAAGTAGAATTATAAAAAAGGAAGCAGTGCAGTTCGAAATGCACTGCTTTTTTTGTGTTAAGCGTTCGTGTTTTTGAAAGAAAAATTGCCTTTGATTGAAAAAAATTGACTGCTGCGGGTAGGATGGGAGGAGAGATTTTGGGTTTTTTGCAATTAATTTCACTTAATTTTTATTGGCGTTTGAATAAAAAATGATCAAAACAGGCACGATTTTATTTTTTTTGAAATTTATTTCGCTTTTAATTTTAGATAAGTATTCGTGCTGTTATTCGTAAAGCTTCGTTTTTTGGAAAAAGGGGTGAAAAAAAGTTAAAAAAATATTCAATTTTAAGCGGTTGATTACTAAGCCAATTCGGCCTGTTTAACGAAATAGCCAAAAAAACTTATCCATTTTTTTTAAAATTTATTTTGAAGTGAAATATAAGTGTGTATATTTGCATTCCCTTTCGGAAAGGGCGTTACGCCAAGAAGAAAAGGCTTGTTCTTTAAAAAGATAAAAGTTTTAAAAATACACGCTAATAGTATGAAAAATGAAGATTTTTCGTATCATTGCACAAAATTTAAAGCCTCCTTAGCTCAGCTGGTAGAGCAACTGACTTGTAATCAGTAGGTCATTGGTTCGATTCCGATAGGAGGCTCTTTTTATTTTAAAGTGTTAGCATTTTAAGATAAAGTTGGGGAGATACCAGAGCGGCCAAATGGGACAGACTGTAACTCTGTTGTCGTAAGACTTCGAAGGTTCGAATCCTTCTCTCCCCACACTTTAAATGAATGAATGACCAAATGTTTTACTGATCACACCGGTCATTCATTCGTTCAATCAATCACTAATTTTTTAAAAGCGGAAGTAGCTCAGTTGGTAGAGCGATAGCCTTCCAAGCTATAGGTCGCGAGTTCGAACCTCGTCTTCCGCTCCAAATAAAATTAGAAAGTGGGCAGTTACCGGATAAGGTTTTGAAATGAAAACCAAAATGCTGCAACTGAAAACTAAAAGCCGACTTAGCTCAGCGGTAGAGCACTTCCTTGGTAAGGAAGAGGTCGTGGGTTCAATTCCCATAGTTGGCTCAGGTATATAAAGCTTTGTTAAATCTGTTTAGGCAGAGTAACAAGGTTTTTTGTGTTGAAAAAACAATAAATAAAAAAATAATAAAAAGTTAACCTACTAATTAGTTATAAATAAAATGGCAAAAGAAAAATTTGACCGCAGTAAACCGCACTTAAACATCGGTACAATTGGTCACGTGGATCACGGTAAAACAACTTTAACAGCGGCTATTACAAAAGTTTTAGCTGATGCTGGTTTAACTGAGGCACGTTCATTCGATTCTATTGACTCTGCTCCAGAGGAAAAAGAAAGAGGTATCACTATCAATACAGCTCACGTTGAGTATTCAACAGCTAACCGTCACTATGCACACGTTGACTGTCCAGGTCACGCGGATTACGTGAAAAACATGGTTACTGGTGCTGCTCAAATGGACGGTGCAATTATCGTTGTTGCTGCTACTGATGGTCCAATGCCACAAACTCGTGAGCACATCTTGTTAGCTCGTCAGGTTGGTGTGCCTTCATTAGTTGTATTCATGAACAAAGTGGATATGGTTGATGATCCAGAATTATTAGAACTAGTTGAAATGGAAGTTCGTGAATTATTATCATTCTACGAATTCCCAGGTGATGATATTCCAGTAATCCAAGGTTCTGCATTAGGTGGATTAAACGGTGATGCTAAATGGGTTGGTAAAATCATGGAATTAATGGATGCTGTAGATAGCTACATTCCAATTCCTCCACGTTTAACTGATCTTCCTTTCTTAATGCCTGTTGAAGACGTATTCTCAATCACTGGTCGTGGTACTGTTGCTACAGGTCGTATTGAGCGTGGTGTAATCAACTCTGGAGATCCAGTTGAGATCTTAGGTATGGGTGCTGAGAACTTAAAATCTACAGTAACTGGTGTTGAGATGTTCCGTAAAATCTTAGATTACGGTGAAGCTGGTGATAACGTAGGTTTATTGTTACGTGGTATTGAGAAAACTGATATCCGTCGTGGTATGGTAATCTGTAAACCAGGTTCAGTAACTCCTCACACTGATTTCAAAGCTGAGATCTATGTATTATCAAAAGCAGAAGGTGGTCGTCACACTCCATTCTTCAACAAATATCGTCCTCAATTCTATTTCCGTACCACAGACGTAACTGGTGAGATCTCACTAGCTGAAGGAACTGAAATGGTAATGCCAGGTGATAACGTTACAATCACTGTTAAATTAATTAACGCGATTGCAATGGAAAAAGGTCTACGTTTCGCTATCCGTGAAGGTGGTAGAACAGTAGGTGCTGGTCAGGTAACTGAAATTTTAGCTTAATTTTAAGCTACAACAATACAAAAAGAGCTGGTTTAGGCTAGCTCTTTTTAAAATACACGGGAATAGTTCAACGGTAGAATAGAGGTCTCCAAAACCTTTGATCAGGGTTCGAATCCTTGTTCCCGTGCTAAACATAATGTTTGAGTATCAGAATGAGTGAATGATTGAATTTGAAATAATTTTCAAAACCTATCATTCACTCATTTACTCATTAACACATTCAATAATTTGATATGGCTAAAGTAGTTGAGTTTATAAAAGAATCGTACGATGAAATGACCCAGAAGGTTACCTGGCCTACCTGGGGCGAACTGCAAAGTTCTGCTATCTTGGTATTGGTTGCTTCTTTAATTATTGCATTGGTAATTTTTGCAATGGATAAAGGATCTACATTTGTGTTAGATACTTTTTATAAATCACTTTCTAATTAATATTTACGAATGAGCGATCTAAAGTGGTACGTTGTAAGGGCTGTAAGCGGTAAAGAAAAGAAAGTAAAACAGTACATTGATGCTGAGATCAGCCGTTTAGGTTTCTCTCATTTGGTTCCTCAGGTGTTAATCCCGATGGAAAAATATTACCAAATGAAAGATGGTAAAAAAATTGCCAAAGAACGTAACTTTTACCCGGGATATGTGTTAATCGAAGCCACCTTAGATGGTGAGTTAGAGCACATCATCAAAGGAATTAACAGTGTAATTGGTTTCTTAGGTGATAAAGCCGGTAACCCAATTCCAATGCGCCAGGCAGAAGTTAACCGTATTTTAGGTGTGGTTGATGAAATGAGTGAGCAAGGTGAAACCATGAATGTTCCTTACTATGTAGGCGAAAACATTAAAGTAATGGACGGTCCTTTCAACGGTTTCTCTGGTATTATCGAAGAGGTAAACGAGGAGAAGAAAAAACTGAAAGTTATGGTTAAAATCTTCGGTCGTAAAACTCCGCTTGAGTTGAATTACATGCAAGTTGAAAAAGAGTAAGCAATTATTTAAAATATTTAAAAGCCCCGATTAATTCGGGGCTTTTTTTATATTATGCAAAATAGTAGGTTGACAATAATCTAAGCAGCTTATCCGTTAAATACTAAGTGGTTTTCAATTCCTCTTTTCAACAGAACTTGCGGTTTAACAACATTCGAACAAATTAATAATTAATTTTTACTGATACTATTGTTTTGCTGCAAGTTAATCCATATCTTTGCAGTCCTTTAAGCTTTATAGGAGCCCTAAGGAAAATAAATGTTACATGCTTCCAATATTTAACATTGAGTTTTAAATAAACAAAAAACACAAAATGGCAAAAGAAGTCAGTGCAATGATCAAATTACAGATCAAAGGCGGAGCGGCAAATCCATCGCCACCAGTAGGACCTGCATTAGGTGCTAAAGGGGTGAACATTATGGAGTTTTGCAAACAGTACAACGCTCGTACCCAAGATAAAGCAGGTAAAGTATTGCCAGTTGTAATTACTGTTTATGCTGATAAGTCATTCGATTTCATCATCAAAACCCCTCCGGTAGCTATCCAGTTAAAAGATGCTACTAAATTACAGAGTGGTTCTGCTGAGCCTAACCGTAAGAAAGTTGGGTCGGTGACCTGGGACCAGATTAAAGTTATTGCTGAGGATAAAATGCCTGATTTAAATGCATTTACAATCGAATCAGCAATGAGTATGGTTGCTGGAACAGCACGCAGTATGGGAATCACCGTTTCTGGTGACGCACCCTGGAACAATTAATTAAAAAACAGTTTACAACAGTGGCGAAATTAACTAAAAATCAAAAAAAGGCACATGCTAAAATAGAAGCTGGCAAAGCTTATACTTTGAAGGATGCTGCTGCTTTGGTAAAAGAAATCACTACTACTAAATTCGATGCTTCAGTTGATATTGATGTATCTTTAGGTGTAGATCCACGTAAAGCCAATCAAATGGTACGTGGTATTGCTACTTTACCACACGGAACAGGTAAAACTGTACGTGTTTTAGCTTTAGTAACTCCTGATAAGGAAGAAGAAGCGAAAGCAGCTGGCGCAGACTTCGTAGGTTTAGACGAGTATGTAGCTAAAATTGAAGGTGGTTGGACCGATGTAGACATTATTATCACTACACCAGCTTGTATGGCTAAGGTAGGTAAATTGGGCCGTGTTTTAGGTCCAAGGAACTTAATGCCTAACCCAAAATCAGGTACAGTAACTAACGAAGTTGGTAAAGCTGTAACTGAGGTTAAAGCAGGTAAGATTGATTTTAAAGTAGACAAAACGGGTATCATACACGCCTCGATAGGAAAAGTATCATTCCCGGCAGATAAAATTTATGAGAACGCACTTGAAATTATTCAGGTGATTTCAAAATTAAAACCATCTGCTGCAAAAGGAACTTATTTTAAGAGCATTCACGTGTCTTCTACAATGAGTCCTGGGATTGCAATTGAAACCAAATCAGTAGCGGGGATCTAATCATGAACAGAGAAGAAAAAAACGAAGTAGTTTTAGAACTACAAGGACAAATGCAAGAGTTTGGCAATTTTTATATTGCTGATACTTCTAGCCTTTCTGTTGAGCAGATTAATAACATCCGTCGCAAATGTTTTGAAGGCGATATCGTAATGAAAGTTGCTAAAAACTCTTTAATCCGCAAAGCGATTGAAGGTTTAGAAGGCGACGCTTCTGAGATATACGAAGCATTAAAAGGTTCATCATCATTATTATTCTCAAAAACAGCTAATGCTCCGGCTAAGTTGATTAAAGCTTTGAGAAAAACATCTGATAAACCAGTGCTTAAAGCAGCGTTCATAGATTCATCAGTATATGTTGGCGATGACCAATTGAATAACTTAGTAAGCTTGAAATCAAGAGAAGAGCTTATCGGAGATATCGTTGGATTATTACAATCACCAGCTAAAAATGTTCTATCTGCACTTCAATCAGGCGGTAGCAAAATTGCAGGAATTGTTAAAACTCTACAAGAAAGAGAAGGTTAACGAACACCTTAAGTTCGCAAATTAAACAAAATTATTACACGTAAATTTTTAAAATCTTAATAAAATGGCAGATTTAAAAGCGTTTGCTGAGCAATTAGTAAACTTAACAGTAAAAGAAGTTAATGAATTAGCTCAAATCTTAAAAGATGAGTATGGTATTGAGCCTGCAGCTGCTGCTGTAGTTGCTGGTCCTGCTGCTGGTGGTGATGCACCTGCTGCTGCTGCAGAAAAAACATCTTTTGATGTAATCTTAAAAGAAGCTGGTGGTCAGAAATTAGCAGTTGTAAAACTTGTTAAAGACTTAACTGGTTTAGGTTTGAAAGAAGCTAAAGACTTAGTAGACGGAGCACCAAAAGAATTAAAAGCTGGTGTTGCTAAAGACGAAGCAGAAGCTCTTAAAAAACAATTAGAAGAAGCTGGAGCAGTAGTTGAGATTAAGTAATCACTTAACTTAGCTAAGCTAAAAATGTATTAGACACCGACTGAAAATGTCGGTGTCTTTACCTGTTTATAAACATCTCATTTTGTTTGGTTAATGAGCATGTTTGAAATTCGAACCAAACAAATAGTTTATTCTTAAACTAAAATCTTTTAGTCCATTGGCAAAGACAGTCGAACAAAGAGTAAATTTTGCAACTAGTAAGCACATTATAGACTATCCGGATTTTCTGGATGTGCAATTGCAATCATTCAGAGAATTTTTCCAGATAGATACCACATCAGACGATCGCTCGAGCGAAGGTTTGTTTAAAGTGTTTGCTGAAAACTTTCCAATAACAGATTCGAGAAATATCTTCGTATTAGAATTTCTTGATTATTTTGTTGATCCGCCACGTTACGATATACACGAGTGTATTGAGCGTGGATTAACCTACAATGTTCCATTAAAAGCAAAGCTTAAGCTTTCTTGTAATGATGTAGAACATGAGGATTTTGAAACCATTATTCAGGATGTGTATTTAGGTACTATCCCGTATATGACACCAAAAGGTACGTTTGTTATCAACGGTGCAGAACGTGTTATCGTTTCGCAATTACACCGTTCTCCGGGTGTGTTCTTCGGCCAGAGCCGTCACACTAACGGAACCAAATTGTACTCAGCACGTGTTATCCCTTTCAAAGGTTCATGGATCGAGTTCGCTACAGACGTTAATAACGTAATGTACGCTTACATCGATCGTAAGAAAAAATTCCCGGTTACCACTTTATTACGTGCTATCGGTTACGATTCTGATAAAGACATTTTGGAACTTTTCGATCTTGCTGACGAAGTAAAAGTTAGTAAATCAGGTTTAAAGAAATACATCGGTCGTAAACTGGCTGCAAGGGTATTGAAGAAATGGGTTGAAGATTTTGTAGATGAAGATACAGGTGAGGTAGTTTCTATCGACCGTAATGAAGTGATTCTTGAAAGAGAAACCGTTTTAGAAGACGAACACATTGATATGGTTATTGAAGCAGGTGTTAAAACCATTATCCTTTCTAAGGAAGATGGTGCTAGCCAGGCCGATTATACCATTATATATAATACATTACAAAAAGATACATCAAACTCAGAAAAAGAAGCTGTTGAAAACATCTACCGTGCTTTGCGTAACGCAGAACCACCTGATGAGGAAACTGCCCGTGGTATCATCGATCGTTTATTCTTCTCGGATAAACGTTACGACTTAGGTGATGTTGGTCGTTACCGCATCAACCGTAAGTTGAAAATGAATACCCCTGATGATGTAAAAGTATTAACGAAAGCAGATATTATTGCAATTGTTAAATACCTGATCAAATTGATCAACTCTAAAGAAGAGGTGGATGATATCGATCACTTATCAAACCGTCGTGTACGTACGGTAGGTGAGCAGTTATACGCACAATTCGGTGTTGGTTTAGCCCGTATGGCCAGAACAATCCGTGAGCGTATGAACATCCGCGATAACGAGGTGTTTACACCAACTGATTTGATTAACGCCCGTACGTTATCATCAGTAATCAACTCTTTCTTTGGTACAAACCAGTTATCTCAGTTCATGGATCAAACCAATCCATTGGCAGAGATTACACACAAACGCCGTTTATCAGCTTTAGGTCCGGGTGGTTTATCCCGTGAGCGTGCTGGTTTCGAGGTACGTGACGTTCACTACACGCACTACGGTCGTTTATGTACAATTGAAACTCCTGAGGGACCGAACATTGGTTTGATTTCGTCACTTTGTGTGCACGCAAAAATCAACAATTTAGGTTTCATCGAAACACCATACAAACGTGTTGAAGATGGTAAAGTAGTAGTAGATTCAGACGTTATCTATTTATCAGCAGAAGATGAAGATGGTAAAACCATCGCTCAGGCCAATGCAGAGTACGATGATAAAGGTGTGTTCTCTACGCCACGTGTTAAAGCACGTTACGAGGGTGACTTCCCGATTATCGAGCCTGAGAAATTAGACTTGATGGACGTTGCACCTAACCAGATTACTTCAATTGCTGCTTCGTTAATTCCGTTCTTAGAACATGATGATGCGAACAGGGCGTTGATGGGATCGAACATGCAACGTCAGGCCGTACCATTGTTACGTCCTGAAGCACCAATCGTTGGTACAGGTTTGGAAGGTCGCGTTGCACGTGACTCAAGAACTTTGATCAATGCAGAAGGTGATGGTGTTGTAGAGTATGTAGATGCTAACGAAATTACCATTAAATATGAGCGTAACGAAGATGATCGTTTAGTTTCATTTGAAGGTGATAGCAAAACTTACCGCTTAATCAAATTCAAAAAAACCAACCAGAATACCTGTATCAACTTAAAACCAATCGTTAAGAAAGGTCAGAAAGTAAGTAAAGGTCAGGTTCTTTGCGAAGGTTATGCAACTGAAGATGGTGAATTGGCATTGGGTAGAAACCTTAAAGTGGCATTCATGCCTTGGCAAGGTTTCAACTTTGAGGATGCGATTGTAATCAACGAGCGTATTGTTCGTGATGACGTTTTCACTTCATTGCATATTGAAGAGTTTGAATTAGAAGTACGTGATACTAAACGTGGAGAAGAGGAATTAACACCAGATATCCCGAACGTTTCTGAAGAGGCTACAAAAGACCTTGATGAAAACGGTATTATCCGTATCGGTGCTGAAGTAAAAGAAGGTGATATTTTAATTGGTAAGATTACCCCTAAAGGTGAGTCTGATCCTTCACCGGAAGAGAAATTACTACGTGCAATCTTTGGTGATAAAGCAGGTGATGTTAAAGATGCGTCTTTAAAAACTCCTCCTTCAATCCAGGGTGTGGTAATTGATACTAAATTATTCAGCCGCGCTAAGAAAACTACAAAAGCTGAAGAAAAATCGGCAATTGAGAAATTAGATAAAGGCTATAACACAGTAACTGAGAAGTTAAAGAACGAATTAGTTGACAAATTATTCGCGATTGTAAACGGAAAAACATCTCAAGGTGTATTTAACATTTACAAAGAATTATTAGTAGCTAAAGGCGCTAAATTTACTCAGAAAATTTTAGCAGAGCTTGATTATAACCACATTAGCCCTAACAAATGGACTACTGATGATGATAAAAACGAGCTGATTAAAATGTTGCTTCACAACTACGGTATCCGTGTTAACGAAGAACTTGGAGCTTACAAACGCGATAAATTTGCGATTAGTGTAGGTGATGAGCTTCCATCGGGAATTGTACAAATGGCAAAAGTTTATGTTGCTAAAAAACGTAAGTTAAAAGTAGGTGATAAAATGGCTGGTCGCCACGGTAACAAAGGTATTGTTGCACGTATTGTACGTGATGAAGATATGCCTTTCTTAGCTGATGGTAGTCCGGTTGATATCGTGTTGAACCCACTAGGTGTACCTTCACGTATGAACCTTGGTCAGATCTATGAAACCGTATTGGCATGGGCCGGCAAAGAATTGGGTGTTAAATTTGCAACTCCGATTTTTGATGGTGCTACGCACGATGAGGTAGAAGAGTGGATTGCTAAAGCGGGTGTTCCTGCTTCAGGAAAAACCTACTTATACAATGGTTTAACAGGTGAGCGTTTCGATCAGACTACAACTGTAGGTATTATCTACATGTTGAAACTAGGTCACATGGTTGATGATAAGATGCACGCCCGTTCAATCGGACCATACTCATTAATTACACAACAACCATTGGGTGGTAAAGCCCAGTTTGGTGGTCAGCGTTTTGGTGAGATGGAGGTTTGGGCATTAGAGGCATTCGGTGCTGCTAATATCCTTCAGGAGATCTTAACCGTTAAGTCGGATGATGTAATCGGAAGGGCCAAAACTTACGAAGCCATTGTTAAAGGTGAAAACCTACCAACTCCGGGTGTACCAGAATCGTTTAACGTATTGGTACATGAGTTACGCGGTTTAGGTTTAGATATTACGTTAGATTAACTAAGGTAGAAGGTAAAAAGGTAGAAGGTTGAGGGTTTAAGCGCCCAAACCTTCCACCTTTCCACCCTCCGCCTTTAACCTTATACAAGAGATATGTCTTACAAAAAGGATAATAAATTAAAAAGCAATTTCACATCAATCACGATTAGCTTATCGTCTCCGGAAATTATTCTGGAACGTTCAAGCGGTGAGGTGTTGAAACCAGAAACCATTAACTACCGTACTTACAAACCTGAGCGTGATGGTTTGTTCTGTGAGCGTATTTTTGGTCCGGTAAAAGATTACGAATGTCATTGCGGTAAATACAAACGTATCCGTTATAAGGGTATTGTTTGTGATCGTTGTGGTGTTGAAGTAACTGAAAAGAAAGTACGTCGTGAGCGTATGGGACACATCGCTTTGGTGGTTCCTGTTGCACACATCTGGTATTTCCGTTCTTTACCAAACAAAATCGGTTATTTATTAGGTTTACCTACTAAAAAATTAGATTTAATTATCTATTACGAGCGTTACGTAGTTATCCAGTCGGGCTTAATGGCCGAGGAAGGTATCAACTACATGGACTTCTTAACAGAGGAAGAATATTTAGATATCTTAGATAAATTACCTAAAGAAAACCAATATTTAGACGATAAAGATCCTAATAAATTCATCGCCAAAATGGGTGCTGAAGCATTAGAAGATTTATTAAAACGTATTGATTTAGATACTTTATCTTACGACTTACGTCACCAGGCAGCTAACGAAACTTCTCAGCAACGTAAAAATGAGGCTTTAAAACGTCTTCAGGTTGTTGAAGCTTTCCGTGGCGCTAACACACGTATCGAGAATCGCCCTGAGTGGATGATTGTTAAAATCGTTCCGGTTATTCCACCAGAATTACGTCCGTTGGTTCCATTAGAAGGTGGTCGCTTCGCTACTTCCGATTTAAATGATTTATACCGTCGTGTAATTATCCGTAACAACCGTTTAAAACGTTTGATCGAGATTAAAGCACCAGAGGTAATTTTACGTAACGAGAAACGTATGTTACAGGAAGCTGTAGATTCGTTATTCGATAACTCACGTAAAGTTAACGCGGTAAAAACTGAAGGTAACCGTGCCTTGAAATCACTTTCAGATATTTTGAAAGGTAAGCAAGGTCGTTTCCGTCAGAACTTATTGGGTAAACGTGTGGATTATTCAGCTCGTTCGGTAATTGTTGTAGGGCCTAGCCTTAAGTTACACGAGTGCGGTATTCCTAAAGATATGGCTGCTGAGCTTTACAAACCATTCATCATTCGTAAGATGATTGAGCGTGGTGTGGTAAAAACAGTTAAATCTGCTAAGAAAATCGTAGATAGAAAGGATCCTTTAGTTTGGGATATCCTGGAGAACGTATTAAAAGGTCACCCGGTATTATTAAACCGTGCACCTACGTTACACAGATTAGGTATTCAGGCTTTCCAGCCAAAACTAATTGAAGGAAAAGCGATCCAGTTACACCCATTAGTTTGTACCGCATTCAACGCCGATTTTGACGGTGACCAGATGGCTGTTCACTTACCGTTAGGTAATGCAGCAATTTTGGAAGCCCAGGTATTAATGTTGGCAGCACACAACATCTTGAACCCTGCAAACGGTACGCCGATTACTGTACCTTCTCAGGACATGGTCCTTGGGCTTTATTACATTACTAAAGGCCGTAGAACTGACGAAACAAGAGTTGTAAAAGGACAGGATTCTGCTTTCTATTCACCAGAAGAGGTTATTATTGCTTATAACGAGAAAGAATTAGACTTGCACGCATTTATCAAAGTAAGGGTAAATGTAAAACAAGCTGATGGTTCTATCGCTAATAAATTAACTGAAACTACTGTTGGTAGAGTATTATTCAACCAAATGGTTCCTGAAGAAGTTGGTTATATCAACGAATTATTAACTAAGAAATCGTTAAGAGATATTATCGGTGAGGTAGTTAAAATGACTGGTATGGCTCGCGCTTCTCAGTTCCTTGATGATATTAAAGAACTAGGTTTCAAAATGGCGTTCCAGGGAGGTTTATCGTTCAACTTGCAAGACGTAAACATTCCCGTAGAGAAACATACATTATTAGAGCAGGCTGCTAACGAAGTTGAAGAGGTAAGAAACAACTATAACATGGGTTTCATTACCAACAACGAGCGTTACAACCAGATTATCGATATCTGGACCCGTATCAACAACAGGTTAACTACTTTCGTTATGACTCAGTTATCTTCAGATAACCAGGGCTTTAACTCAGTTTACATGATGCTTGATTCTGGTGCACGTGGATCTAAAGAGCAGATTCGTCAGCTTTGCGGTATGCGTGGTTTGATGGCGAAACCTCAAAAATCAGGTTCAGGTGGTGATATCATTGAAAACCCGATCTTATCAAACTTTAAAGAAGGTTTATCGGTATTAGAGTACTTTATCTCTACTCACGGTGCCCGTAAAGGTTTGGCGGATACGGCGTTAAAAACAGCTGATGCGGGTTACTTAACCCGTCGTTTGCATGATGTTGCTCAGGATATGATCGTTAACGATAACGATTGTGGTACCTTAAGAGGTATGTACACTACTGCGTTAAAAGATAACGAGGATATTGTTGAACCATTATACGACAGAATTTTAGGCCGTACTTCACTTCATGATGTATATAATCCTTTGGATAATACATTATTAGTAGGTGCTGGTGATGATATTAATGAAGAGGTTGCTAAATTAATCGATGAGTCGCCACTAGAGGGCATCGAAATTCGTTCGGTATTAACCTGCGAGTCTAAACGTGGTGTTTGTGCATTATGTTATGGCCGTAACTTAGCATCTGGTAAACGCGTTCAAAGAGGTGAGGCAGTTGGTGTAATTGCAGCACAATCAATCGGTGAGCCGGGTACACAGTTAACACTTCGTACCTTCCACGTGGGTGGTACTGCATCAAACATTGCTGCAGAATCAAACATTGTAGCTAAGTTTGATGGTGTGGTTGAATTCGAAAATATCCGTACCGTAGATACACAAACAGAAGATGGTACTGTACAGGTTGTTTTGGGCCGTTCAGGTGAATTTAGAATTGTTGAGCCAGGAAGCGGACGTGTTATTGTAACCAATAACGTTCCTTATGGTGCATTCTTATTCGTTAAAGAAGGTGATAAAGTAGCTAAAGGTGATAAAATCTGTTCGTGGGATCCGTACAACGCGGTTATTCTTTCAGAATTTGCCGGTAAAGCACAGTTTGATGCCATCATTGAAGGTGTTACCTTCCGTGAGGAATCAGATGAACAAACTGGTCACCGTGAAAAAGTGATTATTGATACACGTGATAAAACGAAAAACCCTTCAGTTCAGATCGTTGATAAAAAAGGCGAAATGATTAAAGGTTATAACATTCCGGTAGGTGCTCACGTTTCAGTTGATGAAGGTGAAGCGATCCAAACTGGTCAGATTATCGCTAAAATCCCACGTGCAACTGGTAAAACCCGAGATATTACAGGTGGTTTACCGCGTGTAACTGAATTATTTGAAGCACGTAACCCATCTAACCCGGCTGTTGTAACTGAGATTGATGGTGTGGTAACTTTAGGTGGTGTTAAACGTGGTAACCGCGAAATCACAATCGAATCAAAAGATGGTGAAGTTAAAAAATACCTGGTTCCATTATCGAAACACATCCTTGTACAGGATAATGACTTCGTGAAAGCAGGTATGCCATTATCTGATGGTTCAATTTCACCAGCTGATATCTTATCAATTAAAGGACCTGCAGCGGTTCAGGAATACTTAGTAAATGGTATTCAAGAGGTTTACCGTTTACAAGGTGTGAAAATCAACGATAAGCACTTCGAGGTAATTGTTCACCAGATGATGCAGAAAGTTCACATCGAGGATCCGGGAGATACTATTTTCTTAGAAAACAACGCTGTAGACCGTTGGGATTTCTCAGAGGAGAACGATGCCATGTACGACAAGAAAGTTGTTGAGGATGCAGGTGATTCGACTGAATTCAAACCAGGTCAGATTGTTTCATTACGTAAATTAAGAGACGAAAATTCTCAGCTAAAACGTAAAGATTTAAAACAGATCACGGTAAGAGATGCAAGACCGGCAACAGCCAGTTCAATTCTACAAGGTATTACCCGTGCATCATTAGGTACTAAATCGTTCATTTCTGCGGCTTCGTTCCAGGAAACTACGAAAGTATTAAATGAGGCAGCGATTGCAGGTAAACGCGATAACATGTTAGGCTTGAAAGAAAACGTGATCGTTGGTCACTTAATCCCTTCAGGTACTGGTGTACGTGGTTACGAGCGTATCATTGTAGGTTCTCAGGAAGAATACGACAAATTATTAGCTTCTAAACAAGAAGAAGTTGAAGCTTAATATTTAAGCACATTAATAATTTAAACCCCGGCACTTGCCGGGGTTTTTTTGTTTAGTGCGCCGGGCATGGCAATCGACTATAGGGTTAGAGTCCCGAACACGCTTAGCAGTAGGAAGTGTTAGCTAGAGACAAGGGTGTCGTGGGTGACTGCGAATCTGAAGGAAGTCCGCGGCAAAT
>Ga0308158_10000346_pt1 | contig 85821 bp, 80 predicted proteins | sample PhyBR2_FD_201038 | JGI IMG/M metagenome (GOLD analysis project Ga0308158, IMG submission 201038) | Phyllosphere microbial communities from UC Gill Tract Community Farm, Albany, California, United States - DLSLB.R2 | ecosystem: Host-associated > Plants > Phyllosphere > Unclassified | place: USA... | reverse complement strand
AGTATATCAATTACTACAATAACGACAGGATAAGACTTAATCTAAAAGGAAAGAGTCCGGTACAGTACCGAACTCTTTCATATAATAATATTGTTTAATTTTGTCTAAACTTTTGGGTGCAGTCTATATGAAGTGGATTATTCTGTTATCATTTTATGATTAAAAGTGTTAAAACTTAAACACTTCCGTCAGCCTTTTATCTTCATCCAGCCTCTCAATTAGTTTTTCAAGACCTTCAAATTTAATCTCATCGTGCAGAAAATCTCTGAATTTTACCGTGATCTTTTCACCATAAATATCATCATCAAAATCAAGAATATAAACTTCAACGGTTAGTTTTTCTCCGTTTACCGTAGGATTGGTGCCAATACTTAACATTCCCTTGTGTTGTTGGCCTTTTACTTCAACTTCAACAACATAAGCTCCCTTTTTAGGAAGAAGTTTAAGAGATTCTGTTTCAATATTAGCAGTAGGATACCCAATGGTTCTTCCGATTTTCTTTCCATGAACCACCGTTCCCGAAACAGAGTAGGAGTATCCCAGCATTTCATTGGCTTCCTTTATATTTCCGGCCAGAAGTGCATTGCGGACCTTCGTAGAACTGATATTATTCTCGTGAATATTGATGGCTTCCATCTGTTCAACTTCAAAATCTAGCTCTTTAGACAGTTTTTGAAGAAGCTCAAAGTTTCCGCTTTTATTTTTTCCGAAGGAATGATCGTAGCCGATGATGAGATATTTTACATTTAATTTTTCGATCAGAATCTGGCGGACAAATTCTTCGCCGGTAAGATTTCTGAACTCTTCATCAAATTCTTTCAAAAATAAATGATCAATGCCATATTTTTCAACCAGCTGCTTCTTTTCTTCAAGGGTGTTGAGAAGTTTAAGATCTTCATTAGGGTTGAAAACAAAACGCGGATGCGGCCAAAAAGTAAGGACAGCGGTTTCCAGATTGTTTTCTTTACCTGATTTTATAAGTTCATCAATGATGCTTTTATGTCCCAGATGTACCCCGTCAAACATTCCTAAAGACAGCGCTAGAGGCCTTTGAGAAGAGTAATCTTTAAAATTTTTGAACACTTTCAAAACGGAAAAAATTTTGACTGCAAATATAAAATCTTTATTTTGAATAAGACGAGTTTTAAAGAAGCGATGTTAGGATGCGATAAAATTAATTTGAAATTTTAAAAAGGGATCATTCACATTCAACTTTCCCGTGTTGTCCGCATTCTGCAATCAGTCTATAACAATAAAAAAACTTTCTAATTTTTCCAAACTTATCCCAATCCCAAAAGTATGATAAAAATCTTTTTTTTACCAATTGCGGGTTTATGAAGAATCATTATATTTGCACCAAGAAAAAATTTAGCAATGGCAAACCAAATTAAAGGTAAAATTTCTCAAATTATTGGTCCGGTAATCGACGTTGTCTTTACAGATGTGGAAGCAATTCCAAGTATTTATGACGCGTTAGAAATTACAAAGGAAAACGGTGAAAAAGTAGTCTTAGAAGTAGAGCAGCATATTGGAGAAGATACAGTAAGATGTATCGCAATGGATGCTACAGACGGTCTTAAAAGAGGTCAGGATGTAATTGGATACGGAAATCCTATTACAATGCCTATCGGAGAGGCTGTGAACGGAAGACTATTCAACGTTGTTGGGGATGCTATCGACGGGCTTCAGAATATTTCTAAGGAGGGCGGACTGCCAATCCACAGAGAAGCTCCAAAATTTGATCAACTTTCAACTTCTGCAGAAGTTTTGTTTACAGGTATTAAAGTAATCGACCTTATCGAGCCTTACGCAAAAGGAGGTAAAATTGGTTTGTTCGGTGGTGCCGGGGTAGGTAAAACAGTATTGATCCAGGAGTTGATTAACAATATTGCAAAAGGACACGGAGGTCTTTCTGTATTTGCCGGAGTAGGTGAAAGAACGAGAGAAGGAAATGACCTTTTGAGAGAGATGTTGGAATCCGGAATTATTAAATATGGTGACGAATTCATGCACTCTATGGAAAATGGAGGTTGGGATCTTTCTAAAGTAGATCTTGAAGTAATGAAAGATTCTAAAGCTGCATTCGTGTTCGGTCAGATGAACGAGCCACCAGGTGCAAGAGCGAGAGTAGCACTTTCTGGTCTTACATTAGCTGAGTACTACAGAGATGGTGGTGAAAGCGGACAGGGTAGAGACGTACTTTTCTTCGTAGATAACATCTTCCGTTTTACACAGGCTGGTTCTGAGGTGTCTGCACTTCTTGGTCGTATGCCTTCAGCGGTAGGATATCAGCCAACACTTGCTTCTGAGATGGGAGCAATGCAGGAAAGAATTACTTCAACTAAAAACGGATCTATTACTTCAGTACAGGCGGTATACGTACCTGCGGATGACTTAACTGACCCGGCTCCTGCAACGACGTTTGCTCACTTGGATGCAACTACGGTACTTGACAGAAAGATCGCTTCATTAGGTATCTATCCAGCGGTAGATCCTCTAGCTTCTACTTCAAGAATCCTTGCTCCTGAAATTATCGGTGAAGAACACTACAACTGTGCTCAGAGAGTAAAAGAAATCCTTCAGAGATATAAAGCACTTCAGGATATTATTGCTATTCTTGGTATGGAAGAACTTTCAGAAGAAGATAAATCAGTAGTTTACCGTGCAAGAAAAGTTCAGAGATTCCTATCTCAGCCTTTCCACGTAGCAGAACAGTTTACAGGTATTCCAGGATCTTTGGTAGACATCAAAGATACCATCAAAGGATTCAACATGATCATTGATGGTGAACTAGATCACCTTCCGGAAGCTGCTTTCAACCTGAAAGGAACTATCGAAGAAGCTATCGAAGCTGGACAAAAAATGCTAGCTGAAAACGCTTAATAAATTAGACATAAAGATAACAGATACCAGACATGAGACTTTAAGGTTGTCTGAAATCTGAAATCTGAAATCTTCAAATCTAAATTAAATGAATATAAAAATTTTAACACCAGAATATGTAGTTTTTGAAGGGGAAGTAGACTCTGTACTATTGCCGGGAAAAAGTGGTGAATTTCACATCATGAAAAATCACGCAGGTATCGTTTCTTCTTTGATCGAAGGTAAAGTAAAGCTTTTTGCTAAATCTATTGATGAAGCATATACGAAAAACTTAACTAAAGAAAACGAAAAAGATTCAGCTTTTTCTTACCCTATCAAAAGCGGTGTTGTAGAATTTAATAATAATAAAGGAATTATCCTTTGTGAATAATTAAATGAAAAGCTAAATATATTTTCAAGAAAGTGTAACTTTGTTACACTTTTTTTTATGCCATAAAATCTGATCCTATGAAGAAAGGTGTGATCATATTCTTTGCTGTTCTGGGAATTTGCCTCAATGCCCAGAATTTCAAAACGAAAAGAGGTATTGTAAGTCTTGACGGAGTGCATGTAGCCAAAATTTCAAACAAATCCAGTATTTATACATTTATGGATCTGAAGGAGACCCCGATTTATACAATGGAATTTATAGATAAAAGTATCGTAGATTCTGTAAGAGACAGCTATATCCGGTTGAACAGAGTGTATAACAGGGATAAAACCATAGATCTGGATTACAGTTCACCTTCAGCATTCTCAGGAGAAGAAAAATCGGCGGTTTACACCTCAATAAAAGACTTAAAAATTATCGATAACAAAGGAGTCAACATTAAAAATCTGGATGATATTTTTAAAAATGTCCCGAAAAGAAAGCTGGACAGTAAAACAAAAGATGCTTATTCAACCCGGAACAAAATAGATAAACTGAACATTGAGGTTAATAAAGTTGGTGAGATTTTAAGTAACGGGATTCCCGTAGGCTATTTTACAAATTTACCTGTAAGCTTTGGCTCAGAAGATACTATTACCGATAAAACCTTCGTAGATATTGAAGTGTATGATGCGAAAAGTAAGTTAATAGGACGGTATAGCACAACAATGAAACAAATCAAGACAACGAACGGAAAAATTTTTACCATTTACAGACAAATGTCCGGCAGAGCGGCTCTCCTGAAATTTCCAACCTACAAAGCAATAGCAGAACGAATGGCTATTATGGATCCGAATTTTATTAAAATACAGGAAAAAGTATCTGTGGGTCCCGTTGAGAAACAAACTTCACAATAATAAGGCTATAATAAAATGGGTTTTAACTCATTTTTTCTAATAAGAATCTTTCGAACAACAGTGGAGGAACACTCTATTATAAACAATTTATTCAATTGCGACGGGTTTCAACCCGTCGAAAAAATAGATTAAGCAAAGCTACAGTTTTCCAATGCATTAAATTTTTTCATTAACTTTCATACAAAATACAGCCTATGAAAGTTTTGATTTTCCTGTTATTGTTTTCGTTTTCAGTCTTTTCAGCACAAAAATTCCAGATCATTTATCAGAATAATGATTATTCTACAGCTTATATTGCTGATAAAAACGGCAAAGTAATTAGAAAACTGGATGATTCTTTCCGTTTGAATTACAGGCCTGAAACATTGGGATATTTTTCAATCTTTTCAATTCGGGGTGAAGAAGGCTGGACAGCAGTCGATATTAATGGAAAGAAGTTATTTCAGGTTTTGAATACCGAAAAAGGAACACCAAGCCCTGATGATGTGATTAATAATAAAATAAGAATTGTCGGCAAAAACGGTAAAATAGGCTTTGCAGATGGAAAGGGCAAAATAGTTATCCAGCCGCAATTTGAAATAGTTTCTTCTTTTCATAAAGGGAAAGCAATTATTGGAAAAGAATGTAAAGATGTTCTATGGAATGATCACCCCGGAGAAACGGACTGTCAACATTATTATACCCAATGCGAAAACTACGGCTATATTAATGACAAAGGAAAGGTTATAGAATTCGGAAAATATTCCTTCGAAGAAATTGCAGAAAAAATTAAATGGAAACAGGATTACTCAGATGTTATTCCATAAAAATCTGCTCAATCTGAAAAATCTGCGAGAAAAAATATTTAAATCATTAAAATTAAATTTCCTGCTCAATTTTATCTCAAAAATTAAAGCGATAAAATAACCCCATTTTCTTTCAGTTGCTGCATAGGTTTTGAAAACCAGAACAATTCAAAATCCTCAAAATTTTCTTCAAAATCATTCTTAAGTTGTTGAATAGTAGCTTTCTTCGAATTATTCACGGAATTTTCTTTGAGAATAGCCATCAGCCATTCCGCTTTTTCCTGCTCCAGTTCTACCTTCACAATATTCGTTTTTAAGTGGAATGTAAGCAGCGTAAATGTACCGGAGTATTTCTTTTTATTTTTTACACGATTCTCAGCGATTACGTTTTGGGTTAAAAAGATAATTTTTGAGCTGTTTTTCAGGCTGAAGGTTTCATCTTCCAAAAGACAGTCATGAATGTGGTCCGGATGAATAGTTGTTCTCGGAATTTTAAAATCAAACCATTCCTGAAGCGGAAGTTCAAAATTGACTCCATGCATATAATTGAAAAGAGATTTTTTCAGACCGAAACTGAATTGGCTATGATCAATTCCGGTTTTATCCTTAAAGTCAATATCATTATGAGCAAACAGAATTTTTTCCTTTACGGGAATCACTCCGAATTCCTCAGGACGAAGTCCGACAGGTGAGTGGGCAGTCATGGCAAACTGATGCCAGAATCCGCTTTGAAGAATTCCCATCTCAAACATCTGTCTTACCATTTCCAAAGAGTCTACAGTTTCCTGAATGGTCTGAGTAGGGTAGCCATACATCAGGTAAGCATGAACCATGATTCCGGCTTCTGTGAAATTTCTGGTTACTTTGGCTACCTGTTCTACGGAAACCCCTTTGTCAATTAATTGCAAAAGTCTGTCACTGGCTACTTCCAGCCCTCCTGAAACAGCAACACATCCTGAAAGTTTCAACAGATAACAAAGATCTCCGGTGAAACTTTTTTCAAAACGGATGTTGGTCCACCAGGTAACGACCAGATTTCTTCGCAAAATTTCCAGGGCAACCTCCCGCATTAAGGCTGGTGGGGCGGCTTCGTCTACAAAATGAAATCCTGTTTCACCAGTTGTTCTAATGAGTTCTTCCATTCTGTCAACCAGAATTTTTGCAGAAATGGGTTCATAGATTTTAATATAATCCAGGGAAATATCACAGAATGTACATTTCCCCCAATAGCAGCCGTGGGCCATGGTCAGTTTATTCCATCTCCCGTCGCTCCATAAACTGTGCATGGGATTGGCGATTTCAATGACTGAGATATATTGGTCTAACTGAAGATCCGTATAGTCAGGAGTTCCGATATCAGCTTGTTTATAATCGTGTCGTTTAGAATTATTCTTATAAACAACTTCTTGATTTTCAATTAAAAAAGTTCTTTTGTATTCCTGATTTTCTTTAGGATTGATTACATTTTCATGAAGAAGTTCAAGAGGAATTTCACCATCATCCAATGTAATAAAATCAAAAAATTCAAATACTCTCTGATCTTTGATCTCCCTTAGTTCTGTATTGGGAAAGCCACCACCCATTGCTGTTTTGATGTGTGGATAGTTCTTTTTAATCCATTGGGCACATCTGAATCCTGCATATAGATTTCCCGGAAAAGGAACTGAAAAACAAACCAGTTTAGGCTGTACTATTTCCAGCTTTTCCTCAAGAATTTCTAAAGTGAAATCATCAATAAAAGTCTGTTTATCTGATAACTTTGAATACAATTCATCAAATGAATTGGCACTTTTTCCCAGACGTTCGGCGTATCTGCTGAAACCAAAATCGGGGTCGATATTTTCTACAATATAATCAGAAATATCTTCCAGATATAAAGTGGCAAGATGCTTGGCTTTATCCTGAAGACCCATGTTTCCGAAAGCAAATTCCATATCATCCAATTGGTTGAAACGGGAAGCTTCGGGAAGAAAATTCATGCTGCAGATCTGTCTTGCCAAAGTTGGTGTTTTTCCCTGCAGAAAAGGAATGACCTGATCTATCGTTTTTAAATATTCCTCTTTTAAAGCAAAAATTCGCTGTGAATTTTCAGAAACAGCCTGAAGATCGATCTGCTGGTCAAAAATCCGCTGGATTCCGTTTTTTGAAAAGAGTTTCAAAATAACATCAATTCCTAAATCAACCTGGTAACTGGAAATATTTTTGGTATTCAAAAACCCTTTAATATAAGCTGTTGCCGGATAAGGAGTATTGAGCTGGGTAAAAGGCGGAGTGATAAGAAGAAGATCTTTCAACAGGAATTTTTTACAAATTTATTTTTAGGATTCAGTTAAATATGAGAAAATATAATCCGTTTTGCTTTGATAAACAGATGGTTATGGTTTTAAATGATCTCTGTTAACTGTTCGTCAAAGATAGACAATTTGTGCTGTATATTGCAAACCCTGAATTTGATTTATAGACAGATATTTTATTTCTCCTTGATTTGCAGATTGAACAGATTTTTCGTTGGAATACACAAGGTTGTAAGAGTTATTTTACAGACTGTATAAAAGATCGCAAGGATTTTATCTACGATAAAATTTTACACTGCCGAATCCGTAAAAATCTTTTTTGCCTCAAAGAATTCCCCACAGATTGCTCAGATTTCACTGATGTTTATGGATATTTTTAAAAGGTCGCAGATTGGTCAGATGACGCAGATCTTTTTAATTAATATAATAAAAATCGTAGATTTTTAATCTTAAGTGAACTTTTATACACAATGTTTTTAACTTAAAAATCACTAAAGTGTTTAAATTCTGTTGTGCTTTTTGACTTCGTTGAATCTTCGATTTGTAGTAAAAAAAACACATGTTATTTTTATCAATGCAAAGATTTATATTGATACTGTTGCTTCGATGAAGCTGACTATTTAATCTACGGGATATAAAGTATTCAATAAAATAAAGCTTCCACCTGATGCTGATTAATGAAACTCAGAAAAGCCTGTTCATCAAAATATCCGTTTTTATTCAGCACTTCAGGATTTAATCTGGCTGCTTCACTGTCATTGTCAATCAAAGCATTTTCAATAAACCTTCCTGATTTTCCTTCAATTTCATTATGAAAACTGATTAGATATTTGGAATATATTTTACCTTCTGAAACAGTGTATTGTCCGTTTTCTGCAACAAGGGAAGCATAAATATTTCCTCCAATATATGTTTCATGATCATTAGAGGATGCTCCAAAGAGCACGCTGCAGGAAAGACTCCCTGAGGAATAGAGCGAACCGTTAACAATTATGTTTTTAGCTTTAATCTGCCCTGTCACAATAAGGGTAACATATTCTTCGATGAATAAATTTCCCGATAGTTCCAAATGACCTTCAATCAGGATGATTTTGAAACCTTCACCATCTTCAGCAATAAGATTGAGAGAGGTTGTGCATTCATTTTTCATCAACAGAATTTCAGGTTCATCATGGTCATTATTCATTTGCAAAGAAGCTTCCCGTATTTTTTCTGCTGTTTCGGAGTCCAGCATTTCAAGAAATTCTGAAAAGCTTTCATCATCCGGATCATGTTCGCTGAGGAAAGTAAAATCCAGAGCGGTCTGAACGGCAGCGTACAACTTTTCTGAAGTTGTTTTTATCCGGCCGTTTAATTGTTCTTTTGTTAGTTTTTCTGTTTTCATCACTGCTGTATTTATTGGTAAAGTAAAAATGCATCTCTGTATAACAGATATGCAGGTGAGGGACTGTTATACAAATATACATTGAAAAACTGAAAAAAATTACGCCGGAAAGCCAAACTTATTTTCAAAATTCTCCGTATGAGAGAATTATTTTTGGTTTATTGATTCTATTGATATCTCCGATTGTTAGAGAATATCTAAGTGTAATCTGTAAGTAATCATGTATTTTTTAGTTGGCATGCATCTTAATCCGTCTTGATTTTATGCTGCCTGCAATGACATTAAGGATAACACCCAAAAGAATCAATGTGATTCCGATAAGAAGATTGCCTGTGAACTTCTCATGAAACATTAGAACACTTACCATAACAGCAACTACGGGCTCCAGGGCCCCTAAAATAGCTGTTGGTGTAGAACCTATATACTTTATAGCGTACACCAGACACAGGCTGGAAATAACGGTAGTAAGAAATGCAAAAACAATAAAGCTTAAAAATATAGATAGGGAGGGTATAGCGAAAGACTGCCCGCCAACAGAGGCTTTAAGCATAAAAAATCCTGAAGTGAACAGCATAGAATAAAACGAAAGTTTAAATCCGGAAACCTTAAGTCCTGATTTATTGACAATCACCATATAAAGTGCATAAAATAAAGAGCTTAGCATGACAACCCCCAAACCTGCAAAGTTGATTTCAAAACCTTCTCCTTTTAAGCATAAAACAATAACTCCGGCAAAAGCCAGTAAAAGGGAAGCTACAGATAACTTTGTAAGTCTTTCCCTATAAAAGAAAAACATAATGAGTGCCACAATAACCGGATAAATGAAGAGTACTGTAGAAGCAATACCCGGAGTAAGGAAATCATATCCTATAAATAAGAACTCCGAGGAAAGAGCGTAGCAAATACCTAAAACAGCAAGGATTGAGGCTTCTTTTTTATTGATTCTGAAGCTTTCCTTAGAATAAAGCAGATATCCGCCTACCATCATGGCAGAAAATAAAAAACGGTAAAACAAAGTAATATCCATTGAGAATTTAGCCTGCTTCAGCGGCAGGATAAAGATTGGAATCAGTCCATATGAAACGGATGACAAAACACCTAACAGATAACCTTTAATTTTCATTTTTCTTTTACAGATTTTATAGTTGAATCATAAAAAAACCACTGAAGAAGTTCAGTGGTTTTTTTGAAATTTTTATTATTAAATTGGCTTGAAACTTAACCCCTGCTCCTGCAGAAGTTTCTGTTCCTGCTCTTTATAGTAACCACTTACTAGTTTATCGTGAATAGCTTCAAATGCAGCCAGCGTTTCATTAATTTCCGCATCTGTATGAGAAGCTGTAGGAATTAATCTCAGAAGGATCATTCCTTTCGGAATTACCGGATACACAACTACTGAAGTAAAGATTCCGTAGATCTCTCTTAGGTCTTTCACCAGAAGAGTTGCTTCTACCGGAGTTCCCTGCATCATTACCGGAGTTACACACGTATTCGTATCACCAATATTGAATCCTCTTTCTTTAAGTCCGTTTTGTAATTTATTTACATTTTCCCAAAGTTTGGCCTTGATTTCCGGTCTTGTTCTCAATAGCTCAAGTCTCTTTAAACCTCCGATTACCATTGGCATCGTAAGAGATTTAGCGAAAATCTGAGATCTTAAATTGAATTTCAGATATCTGATAATTTCCTTATCACCAGCTAAGAAGGCTCCGAAACCTGCCATTGATTTAGCAAAAGTAGAGAAGTATACGTCGATCTGATCCTGACATCCCTGCTCTTCACCAGCTCCAGCTCCTGTTTTTCCAAGTGTTCCGAATCCGTGGGCATCATCTACCAAAAGTCTGAAGCTGTATTTGGATTTCAGCTCGCAGATTTCTTTGATTTTTCCCTGCTGACCTCTCATTCCGAAAACACCTTCCGTAATCACTAAAATACCGCCGCCTGTTTCCTCTGCAACTTTAGTCGCTCTCTGAAGGTTTTTCTCAAGACTGGCAATATCGTTGTGTCTGTAGGTAAATCTTTTTCCGGCATGAAGTCTTACACCGTCTACAATACAGGCATGAGAATCTACATCATAAACGATTACATCATTTCTGTTTACCAGAGCATCAATGGTAGAAACCATTCCCTGATAACCGAAATTTAATAAATATGCTGATTCTTTTTGTACAAAATCTGCCAGTTCTCTTTCCAGCTGAAGGTGTTGTTCTGTTTCCCCGGACATAGCTCTTGCTCCCATCGGGTAGAACATTCCGTATTCCGCAGCAGCTTTGGCATCTGCTTCAATTACTTCAGGGTGATTACATAATCCTAAATAGTCATTGGCACTCCAGAAAATTACTTCTCTTCCCTGGAACTGCATCCTTGGACCGATAGGCCCCTCTAATCTCGGGAATATAAAATAGCCTTCTCCGTAATCTGCAAACTGTCCAAGAGGTCCTGGATTTTCTTTTATTCTTTCAAAAATATCCAACATGTTGTATCGTAATTTTTAAGTAAAAAAGCCTTTCCTGTAGAACACAAAAGGCTTTATTTGTATCGTGGTTTATATTATTCTATTTAATGAACTCGGTCTTGAAAACTTCATCGTAATTGTGTACGCAGTTGTTAACAAAACCCTGTTCCGCCATCCATTTATCACTGTATACTTTGGTAATATACCTTGAACCGTGATCTGGATAGATCAGTACAATCATATCATCCTTAGTCAGTTCATGGGACTGTGCATACTGAATTAATGCCTGGGTTACCGCTCCGGTAGTGTAGCCGCCCATGATAGCTTCTTTCAAAGCAATTTCACGGGTTCTGTAGGCTGACATTTCATCGTTCACTCTTACAAATTCATCTACTTTATCAAAAAGAAGGGCAGAAGGAATTAAATTTTTTCCCATTCCTTCAATCTGATAAGGATGAACGTCTTCTTTATGAATCTCTCCCGTCTCATGGTAGCTTTTTAGAATAGAACCGTCTGCATCTACACCGATGATCTTGATGCCCGGATTCTTTTCTTTTAAAAACTTTGCTGAACCTGATAATGTTCCACCTGTTCCAGTGCAGGCAAAAAGGTGAGTGATTTTACCTTCCGTCTGCTCCCAAATTTCAGGACCGGTAGTCTGGTAATGTGCATCAATGTTCAGCTCGTTGAAATACTGATTGATGTAAACTGAATTTGGTGTTTCTGAAGCAATTCTTTTAGCAACTTCATAGTATGATCTCGGATCATCTGCAGGAACGTTGGCAGGACAGATATATACTGTAGCTCCTAATGCTTTTAAATAAGCGATTTTCTCAGGCTTTGTCTTGTCACTTACGGCAAGAATACACTGATATCCTTTAATGATACAAACCATTGCTATAGAAAATCCTGTATTCCCTGAAGTTGTTTCAACAACTACAGATCCTTCCTTCAATAAACCTTTCTGCTCTGCGTTTTCTATAATATGAAGTGCAATTCTATCTTTAGTGGAATGTCCAGGATTATATGATTCTAACTTGGCATAAACGGTTGCAGGAATATCTTTTGTAACAGTATTAAGCTTCACCATAGGAGTATTTCCTACAAGGCCAAGAATATTATCGTAAACATTACTCATTATTTGTTATTTTCAATAAAAATCTGACCGCAAAAATACAAAAAAATAAATAATTTCTAAACTTTTGTTTGATTTCTAGACAGCGATTTAGGAAAATCTATTTTCTTATTTGCAATCTTAGCGGAAGTATCATCACAAATACTACGCCATTTTTTTTAAATTGTGTTAAAAACAACATAAAATAATTTAAAAGCCTTACTTTCGCGTAATTGATTTAATACTATGAAAAATTGGACTTTTAGGCGATGGAACACCGTTTTAGGATGGGTGATTTTTGTCATTGCTTTTTTCACGTACTTGTCTACCATAGAGCCCAACTTCAGTTTCTGGGACTGCGGTGAGTACATTTCTTCTGCTGTAAAACTTGAAGTAACGCACGCTCCGGGAGCTGCATTATTCCAGATTGTGGGGGCTGTAGCCGCCATTTTTGCATTAGGAAAAGGCGAAAATTATTCAATCGTAATTAACGCGATGTCTGCCCTGTTCAGTGCACTAACGATTCTGTTCTTGTTCTGGACCATCACACATTTTGTAAGAAGACTTCTGAACAAGGATTTTGAAGAAGTAACAAAACATCAGGAAATCTCTATTCTCTTTGCCGGAGCTGTAGGAGCTTTATGTTTTACGTTTTCAGATACATTCTGGTTTTCAGCAGTAGAAGGAGAAGTATATTCAATGGCTTCCATGTTTATTGCTTTGCTGGTTTGGCTGATCACGAAATGGGAAAATGAATATCAGGCAACGGACAGTGAAAGATGGATTATCCTTATTTTCTTTGTATTAGGGCTTTCTGTAGGAGTACACATGATGTGTATGCTGGCAGTTCCTGCGGTATGTCTGGTTTATTATGCCAGAAATTACAAGTTTACATGGAAAAATTTTATCTGGGCTAACGCGATTACGCTGGGAATTCTGATTATTGTTTTTAAAATTATCTTCCCTTTGATCATGACGATGTTCGGAAAGCTGGAGATTTTCTTTGTAAACGGACTGGGCCTTCCTTTCCACTCAGGAACAATTGCCGCGTTTATTTTAATGACAGTTTTATGCTATTTCATTATTAAGTATGCGAGAAAAGCAAAAAGAAATATTTTCCAGACTGCAGCCTTATCAATTGTGTATATGATTATCGGTTTCTCATGCTGGATGGTAATTCCAATAAGAGCAAATGCCAATCCTCCGATGAACCTTAATGACCCTGATACCGCGATTGGAATGCTGGATTATTATAACAGAGAGCAGTACGGAGACTGGCCGACAATTTATGGACAGAATTATACCGCTTTCCTTGATGCCAAAGGAATTGAAAAAAATGAAGACGGAAGCTTCAAGACCACAAAAACCGGAGAGGTTTACGAAAAAGACGAAAAAACCGGTACGTACAGAAAGACGAATGACAGGTTCAACTACGTATTCAACAAGTCTCATGTAAGTCTGATGCCAAGAATGTTCAATGAAGATAAAGATGTAATGGCCAACTACATTTCTATGTACGGAGCCCCGGATTTTACTTTGAACTATGCCAACGAAGATGTTGCAGACAACCCTCAGGCCAAGCAGATCTTTGACGAGCTGAGAGCGAAATATGAAGATAAAACCATCACAGCAGCAGACTATTTAAAAGTAAAACCATACGATTTGATCAACGTTCAGAAACCTTCATTGGCCCAGAATCTTGATTATTTCATTTCTTTCCAGAACGGATACTATTTTGTAAGATACCTGATGTGGAACTTTGTAGGAAGACAAAACGACCTTGAAGGAAACATGGAAAATACAAAAGGAAACTGGATCTCGGGAATTCCATTTATAGACAATGCTTTATTAGGAAACCAGGATAAAATGCCTGCTAAATTCCAGAATGAAAGTACGGTGAAATTCTTCTTCCTTCCATTAATTTTAGGATTAATTGGTTTCTTTTTCCAACTGAACAGAGATTTCGGAAGATTTTATGCCCTTCTTTCCTTGTTTGTCCTGACAAGTGTAGGGATTGTTTTTTATACAGGGGTAAAACCTTTTGAGCCAAGAGAAAGAGATTATGCGATGGTAGGCTCTTTTTATGCCTTTGCCATCTGGATCGGAATGGGGGCCGGAGCTATTTTATGGTTCCTTCAGTCCAAAATAAAATCCAACGGAGCTAATATTGCTCTGGGTGTTATTCTGTTAGGAGTTCCTTTTATGATGGGGTTCCAGAATTATAATGTACATGACAGAAGCAACAGGTATACTGCATATGATTATGCTTATTCAGTATTAAAATCGCTTCCGAAAAATGATATTTTATTTGTTTATGGGGATAATGATACTTATCCTGTGTGGGCAATTCAAGAGACGGAAAGATTCAGGGATGATGTGAAAGTGGTTAATTTTACCCTTGCTTCAACTCCATGGAATCTTGATCAGGTAAAAAGAAAGACATATAATGCAGCAGGAATTCCAAGTGAACTGACTCATGAAGATTACAGAGAAGGTTCAAACGACCAGATCTATATGATGAAGAAAGAGGATTGGGAAAGTGTATTCTCCATGCTTAAACAACAAGGTGTTCCTGACACTGAATTCCAAGCGTTCAGAAAATATCTTACACAGGATTCTTTGACCCTGAAAGAAGCAATTAATTTCATCAAATTCAAATCTCCTGAAAAAGATGAACTTCTGAAAATGTATTTCGGAGAAGAAAAATATGAGAAATACAACATTCTTCCGGTTAATAAATTCATTCTTCCGGTTAACAAAGAAAATGCTTTAAAAGCAGGAATCATTACCCAGGAAGATCTTCCGAACGTAGTCAATCAAATTATGATCACCTACAAAGGAAACACTCTTTATAAAAACAATCTGATTATGATGGACCTTTTGGCGAACTTCGACTGGAAACGTCCGATCAGCTTCTCTTCAGGAGGAATCTATGACAGTGAAAATATTTTCTATCTGAACGAATACCTTCAGTTTGACGGATTCAGCTACAGATTGGTTCCTGTACATACGGTACAGACTCCGGATGGAGATATGGGGAAAGTAGATGCAAATTCTCTTTACAATGTGGTGAAAAATTTCAGATGGGGGAACTTTAAAAACTTAAATGTTCACTTTGACGAAACAGCTACTTCAAACATTATGAGCTACAGAATGTCAGCGAGCAGAGCGGCTTCAGCATTGGCCTTAAGTGGTCAGAAAGCTAAAGCGGTTGAGATTCTTGATCTTGCAGCAAAAGAAATTCCTGCCGAAAAATACAACGATCCACGTTCATTAAGCGCGATGGTAACCGGATATATCGTTGCAGGTCAGGAGCAGAAAGGTCTTCAGCTGGCGGAAATCCTTAAAAAAGGAATCTTCGAAGAATATGATTACTATTTAAGCCTGGATCCTATTGACCAGACTTATGTAAGAAGACAGATGAGAACGAAACCAATGGAATATTCTCTTGTGGTTTCCGCGGTTACGGATGCTTACAAAAAGATTGGTCAGAACGAAAAAGCCTATGCTTATCTGGTGAAATCGATAGAGCCAATTGATAAAAAGTTCAATGTTTTCATCAAAGAACTTCAGCAGATGGGGAAAGAAAAGGCGATGAAAGAATCTGAAAACGTACAGAAAATAACGCCTTTCTACCAGTATTTATTTGATGTGATGGAACCTTTCGATTCTACGTATTCAAAAGAAAAAGAAGAGCAGATCACTACAGCGATCATTAAAGCAACCCAATAGAAACTTTAACTTCATACTTTAAAACGGAACTTCGGTTCCGTTTTTTTTATTATTGGGATTCCTGATTTTTAAGATTATATTTGTGACGCTAAAAATACACGATGACCGAGACTAAAAACAACAACCTTCCCATCTATGCTGCAGCCTTTACGGTAGTTTTTAAAATCTTTTTTTTATTGACCCACTATATTCAGGAAGATGCTTTTATCACCTGGAGAGTAGCACAGAACTTATTGGATTATGGAGTTATAGGTTTTAACGGAAATACAAGGATCTCAGCTTCTACAACACATTTGTATGTTTTTGTATCCTATTTCTTCAACCTGATCTTTGGCAAAGAGAATTTTATTGAACCTCTTTTAATCTTCAACTCTTTACTCTTTACGATAGGAACGGTATTGCTTTCTCATTTGGTTCTTAAAAATCCATGGCATAAAGCTATTTTTATATTTCTGATCGGAATTCTGCCTCCTGCCATTAAGATTTCAATCTTAGGAATGGAATACGGAATCCTTTTCTTTCTTGAAATGGCACTCCTGTATTATGGTTTCAGCAAAAATAAAAAATGGGCGCTGATTCTTCTGCCGATTCTCATCATGTTTACAAGAATAGATACAGTGATCTTCCTGGGAATTGTATTTTTAGTAGATATTTTCTGGAACAGAAAGATCAGATGGCGCTATGTACTGGGAGGAATTTTAGGCCTTGTGGCAGTACTGTCTTTCAACTGGTTTTATTTTGGCGAACTGGTAAATAATACCATTACAGCCAAAAAACTTCTGTATGGGCGTGATTTCACTTTCCAACAGCACCTGGAATATTTTGGGGCGAGTTTCGGTAACTTTTGGGGAATGCTCAAACTTCCCGGAAGCTTTAACCCGATAACGATTATGATCCTTATTTTTGAGCTGCTTTGCTTTATTTACCTGATCAGACAAAGGGAAAAAAGAAACTACTTTTTGTGGATGATTTTCATTTTTGGGTGGGTAAAACAGATTATTTTTATTTCTCAAAAAAGTTTATTCGACTGGTATTACTGGGTTCCTCAATTACTGCTTTTCGTTCCCGTTCTTATTTTTGTTTTGGAGCAGAAAGAGAGAAGAAAGTTGTGGTTATCACTGCTCATTATATTTTATATCCTTCCGATGTTTGCTTTTCAGACTGTACATTCTATAGCAACAGGAAACGGAGAATGGTATTACCGCAGAATGATCGGCCTGTATTTAGGAACTTTTGAAAAAGATAAAAAACAATGGATATTGCTGGAACCTGCAGGCTATATACCTTACTTTTCAGGGTTAAAAACAATTGACGAAGTAGGATTGGTTGATAAGCAGATTCAGGAAGAAGTTAAGAAAGACAGGGCTAATTACTGGGTTAATACCGTTAAAAAAAGAAAACCAAAATATCTTCTTTCCTACAAAAACCTGTTTGAAGGAAAAGACGCTGCCTATTATCAGACACATTACAAACTGATGAAGGAATTCAGGGTAAAAGACCACCTGAAAAGTCAATATAAAATCCTGGAAAAGATCTACAGGCTTAAACCTTCAGGAACAGACTATAATTTGTATATTAGAATTGATTAAAACATTGAAAAAACAGGTAGAGTTTCATAAGCTCTAAAATCTTTCAAAACTAATACCCTAAAACCTGAAACTATGAAATACTGTGCTTTTCTCCGAGGAGTCAACGTAAAAGGAACCAATATGAAAATGGCTGATGTATGTCAGGTTTTTAAAAATGCAGGAGTAGCTGATGTAAGTTCAGTGCTGGCTTCAGGAAATATTGTTTTTTCTTCAGATAAAAATGCCGCTGAACTGAAGCAGATATTGGAGAAAGCCATGTCTGACCACTTTTCTTACGAAGCTTTTCTATTCATAAAATCTCTGGAAGAAACAGAAGCCTTCTGGAACGGAAGACCTTTTGAAAAAAACGATGACCTTCATCTGTATGCTTTTGTGGGAAATCCGGGAGTTGAAAATATACTGATGGAAGAATTTGAAAAATCGTCCAAAACCGAAAATGAAAAAGCTGAAATCGTTAAAGGTATTTTCTATTGGCAGGTTCCGAAAGGTAATACCCTGGATTCCACATTCGGGAAAGTGCTGGGAAAGAAAAGCCTGAAAGATCAGATAACCAGCAGGAACATCAACACGTTTGAGAAGATTTTAAAGAAATTTTAACTGAAAAATGGCCGTTTTCCTTTTTCTTGCAGTAATGTTTGCCATTGCAAACTTTTATTATTGGGCATTTCGGATCCCTTTGAAGACCTATAAACTGTTTATTATATTCTTCATCGTTATTTCCCTGATTGCTGTTATTACGGATCCTTACAACTTGCCGGAGATCATTATTGTATTTTCAGGCTACTATACCTTGCTTTTTGGGGTTCATTTATTGTTGATCCAAGTGTTTCAGGTAAACAGATATTTTCCCTATTTATTTGTTTTCTTTCTTATTTCACTTTTGGTGACCGCTTTTTTCGGAGTATTGATGCAGGATATTTTTAATTATTCTTAGGCTCAAATAATTTCCTATTCTGAAACTTTCTCAGTATTTTTACTGAACTTTTTAATTCAAATAAAAATGATTCAGTATTTAGATAATATCAGTCACAAAGATTCAAAAAACTTTTTCCTTATTGCCGGTCCTTGTATTATTGAAGGAGAAGATATGGCTTTAAGAATAGCTGAAAAAGTAATCAATATTACAGATAAATATAACATTCCTTATATTTTCAAGGGAAGCTTTAAGAAAGCCAACAGAAGCCGTGTAGATTCTTTTACCTCCATCGGTGAAGAAAAATCTCTTGAAATTCTGAAAAAAGTAGGCGAGACCTTTAATATTCCTACCACTACGGATATTCATGAAAATGAGCACGCAGCATTGGCCGCTCAGTATGTGGATGTATTACAGATCCCTGCATTTTTAGTACGCCAGACCGATCTTTTGGTGGCTGCTGCGAAAACAGGGAAGTGCGTAACGCTGAAAAAAGGGCAGTTTCTTTCTCCGGAATCCATGAAATTTGCCGTTCAGAAGGTAACTGATTCTGATAATCAGAAAGTAGCGATCATTGAACGAGGAAATTCTTTCGGATATACAGATCTGATCGTGGATTACAGAGGAATTCCTACAATGAGGGAATATGCACCTGTTATTCTGGATGTTACCCACTCATTACAGCAGCCGAATCAGAGTTCCGGTGTTACAGGCGGAAGACCTGATCTTATTGAAACGGTAGCCAAAGCCGGAATTGCAGTAGGAGCGGACGGAATTTTTATTGAAACCCATCCAACCCCTGAAACAGCTTTATCAGACGGTGCCAACATGCTAAGACTGGATTTATTAGAAGATTTATTACAAAAATTAACAAGAATCAGAGAATCGATTTTGTAATTGTTAAAAAATAATTAATTTTAGAAATTCTTAAAATATTTCTTTTGAAAAAACTAGTTTTACCACTAAGCCTTATGGTTCCCGTATTGATTTTCTCTCAAAACAGAAAAAAAGATACAACCACAAGAGTAACCGATATTGAGGAAGTTGTTTTCCAGAAAAAAGTGATCGGAAGAACTTCTGATATTACCAATGTAAAGATCTCAGCAAAAGAGGCTCAAAGTGTAGCTACAATAAGCGGAGGAATTGAAGGGCTGCTTAAAACACTTCCTTCAGTAAGTTCCAATACCGAGCTGTCTTCACAATATATGGTACGTGGCGGAAACTATGATGAAAACCTTATCTACATTAATGATATTGAGATTTACCGTCCATTTCTGATCAGAAATTCTCAACAAGAGGGGATGAGTATCATCAATCCGGACATGGTTTCGGTAGTTAACTTCTCAGCAGGAGGCTTTGAAGCCAAATATGGCGACAAAATGTCTTCGGCATTGAATGTATATTACCGTGAGCCGGAAAAATTTGAACTTTCAGGAGAAGCAAGTTTGATCGGAGGACGATTAACAACCGGTCTGGCTTCAAAAAATAAAAAGCTGACTGCTTTATTCTCAGGAAGGTACAGAAATACCAATCTTGTTCTGAACACGCTGAACGAGGACACAGATTTCAATCCTACTTATTGGGATTTCCAGTCGTATATCAACTATCATGTCAATGATAAATTTTCCATGTCATTCATCGGGTATTATTCCAAGAATGACTACGAAATGATTCCTAAGGCAAAAAGTGTTACTTTCGGAAGCCTTCAGCAGCCCATTACGGTAAATATCGGATATGGCGGTAAAGAGCAGGATATGTATAAAAATATGATGGGAACGTTCTCACTGAACTATAAGCCATCAGATAAATGGAGATTTACTTTAGACAGCTTTGCTTATCAGAACAGAGAAAAAGAGTATTATTCCATTGCTTCCAGCTATGAATTGCAGACTTTTGATCCTGTAACGCAGGCTCCTGTATCCAGCTTCGATGTCGGAGGACAGATAGAGCACGCAAGGAATGACCTGTATGTAAAAACCTATGGAACCCAGTTCAGAGCACGTTTTTCACCGAATGTGAATACGAATATTGAATTAGGCTTTAAATACGAAAAGGAAAACCTGAAAGACCTTACCAACGAATGGAAACTGGTAGACTCTGCAGGATACAGTCTTCCGGTGGCGATTGTTGACCCAAGAACGGGAGGAACAGGAGATCTAAGACTGTTTTACCAGATCGCGGGAAAAAATAATATAGAACCTTCAAGACTCTCAGCTTATGCGCAATATTCCCAAAAGTTCTACTGGGGAGCGAGCAAAGTATTTTTAAATGCCGGAGCAAGAGTTTCCAACTGGAGCTTCAATAAAGAAACGATATTTTCACCCAGAGTCCAGTTTGCCATAAAACCGGATTGGGAATCTGATATGACCTTCAAGCTTTCCGGAGGGATTTATTATCAGGCACCTTTCTACAAAGAGATCAAAGATCTTGACGGAAACTTCAATTCTAATATAAAATCGCAGCGTTCCATTCAGGCCATCCTTTCCAATGACTATGAATTCTACATGTATGACAGACCGTTTAAGCTGACTACAGAAGCCTATTATAAGAAAATGGATAACCTGATTCCTTATTATATGGACAACGTGAGAATCCGTTATTCCGGTAAAAATAATGCTTCAGGATATGCGTACGGAATTGATACGAGACTTTTCGGGGAATTTGTTCCGGGAGTTGATTCCTGGTTGTCTGCAAGTTATTCCAGAATCTATGAAAATATAGACGGAAGAGGAAATATTCCAAGACCTACAGACCAGAGATTCAGGTTTGCGATGTTCTACCAGGATTATATGCCGAAATTCCCATCGATGAGGGTAAACCTTACTTTGATCTATTCCATGGGACTTCCTAACGGAGCTCCTGTATTTACCGATCCTTATCAATATCAGAAAACTTTGCCAGCCTATAAAAGGGTTGATTTAGGTCTTTCCAAAGTATTTATTGATTCCAAGGATAAGAAAAAGAGATATGGTTTCTGGGGTAATTTTGAAGAACTTACTTTAGGAGTGCAGGTTTTCAATGCTTTCAATATCAATAATACAGTAGCCAATCAATGGATTACGGATTATAACTCGAACCAGATGTATCCGGTTCCTGTGCGTCTTACAGGACGTTTCTTCAATGTAAAACTTGAATTTAAACTGTAAATCTGATATAAAATCAGCTATATATTAAAAAAATAAAAGCTTCTGAAATTCAGGAGCTTTTTTTGTGCAGAATTTTATAACAAGTATACCGAATTTTATAACAGCGTTTTCGAAGATATTTTTAACTTTGCTGTATCAATGAAAAAGATTCTTGCCATATTGTTTTCTGTTTTCTACTTCGGGTTTTCTTCCGGAGCGGCTTTCAGTGTTCATTATTGTATGCAGGAATTTGTTTCTGTAAGCCAAAAAACGGATGATATCTGTGGTAAATGCGGTGTTAAAGATAAAAAAAGCTGCTGCAAGACAGAGATCAAAGTGGTAAAAGTGGATGATTCCCAAAAGTCAGATTTTCTGAAGATTGATTTTTTAAATCAGATTCTGGAAAAAGCACCGGACCACCAGTTTTTCGTTACAGACAAGTCTTTTTCAGCATCAAAATTTAGCCAGATAAGAATCAACGCACCGCCTGAATACAGGCCGGTTCCCATCTATATCAATCATTGTAATTTTAGAATTTAGAATCCGTCTGTTGTCTGGTATTATCCGGGTGATCGTACTTTCGCCGACAACACGGTTCAGCGCATTACGTGCGTTTTTCAACAATTCTTTATTAAAAATTAATTCTAAAATTTAAAACAATGAAAAAGTATATCATTACAGCAGCCTTATCTTTATTTTCAATCCTTTCAGTTTCAGCACAGTCTAAAAAAGATGCGCAGGTATCCAAACTGTACCAGAATTATATTGCCATTAAAACTGCTCTGGCTTCTGATGATGCCGATAAAACCTCAAAAGCAGCAACCGAATTTATTAAGACAGCTTCTACGGTTGATTATAAATTAGTGTCTGAGGGTAATCTTAATATCCTGAGAAAAGATGCTACTGTTATTTCTGATGCGAGAAATATTGCTGCACAAAGAGAAACATTCCTGAATCTTTCAGAAAATATGATTGCTTTGACGAAAGAATTTAAACTTTCTGAAAAGCCCGTTTATGTACAATACTGCCCAATGGCTGACGGCAGCTGGCTGAGCGATGAAAAAAAGATCGCCAATCCATACTACGGAAGCTCTATGCTTTCATGCGGGAGTGTAAAGTCGGAGATTAAATAAATAGTGTATCTATCTTTAAAATAACAAGTTGTACGATTTAGGTTATATTTAGCTTTAATTCGTACAGTTTTAAAAAAGTTCAGAATATTATGAAAAAAATGATCATATTTCTGGTGCTTTTATGCTCTGTTTTTACCTTCACCCAAACAACGAAAACATATTATACCTGTCCGATGCATCCTGAAGTAGTCTCCTCAAAACCTGGTGACTGCCCGAAATGCAAAATGACGCTGGTAAAGAAAACAGTGGTAATAAAGCCTAAAGTAATTGCAAAACCTCAGGAAAAGCCCGTACAGAAAGCTGAAATCAGAACAAAACCCGTAGAACCTAAAGTAAATAAAGCAAAGCCTGAAATTAAAAAGGTGAAAAGTGTCAAGGAAGCAGAAAAAGCAAAGCCTGCTAAACCTGTTCAGACTGCCAGAGCACCAATAGTTTCTCAACCTAAAGTTCATACGCAATCTCATTCTGTTTATACCTGCCCGATGCATCCGGAAGTAACCTCAGATAAACCTGGAAAATGCCCGAAGTGCGGAATGGAGCTGGTGGAGAATGAAGATTATCAACATGCGGTTGTTGAAGAACCTAAAAAAGAAGAAAAATCTGTTTTAAGAAAAAATTCTGAGAACGGAAAAGTAACTTTTGGAGGAAAAACAGTCAGATACGATCTTTATGTGAAAGATACAATCGTAAATTTTACAGGGAAAAACAGGAGAGCGCTGGCCATTAACGGTAAATTGCAGGCTCCCACCCTATATTTTACAGAAGGGGATACGGCAGAAATCTATCTTCACAATATGCTGAAGGAGAATACCGGGCTGCACTGGCATGGAGTAATTCTTCCCAATGAGCATGACGGCGTTCCGTATCTCACAACAAAGCCTGTAAAACCAGGGGAAACCCATTTATACAAATTTAAAATCTCTCAGAACGGAACCTATTGGTATCACTCCCATGAAGCTCTTCAGGAGCAGATCGGAATGAACGGTATCCTTGTTTTCAAAAAAAGAGAAGGGGAGTCTGCTCCTCAATATAATGCGGAAATTCCGGTTCTTTTAGGCGATTGGAGTGATGATGATCCGATGCAGATTGCCAGAAGGCTTCATATGGCCAATACAGACTGGTATGCTGTGAAGAAAAATGCAGTTCAGAGTTACTGGGAAGCTATAAAATCAGGGCATTTCGGAACAAAAGCCCTGAATGAATGGAAAAGAATGGAAGCAATGGATGTAAGTGATGTATATTACGATAAGTTCCTCATCAACGGGCTTCCAAGTTCTGATTACTCCAATTTAAAAGCAGGTGACAAGATTAGATTGAGAGTTGCCAACGGAGGATCATCCACCTATTTCTGGCTGAATTACGGCGGCGGAAAAATAAAAGTTGTAGGAAATGACGGAAATGACGTAGTCCCTGTGGAAGTAGACCGTCTGATTATAGGTGTTTCTGAAACTTATGATATTGAAGTAACAGTTCCGGAGAATAAAAGCTTTGAATTCCGGGCTACTTCCGAAGACAGAATTGGCCATGCTTCTTTATGGCTGGGTTCCGGTGATAAGGTTGAAGCTCCCAATCTGCCAAGACTGATGTTGTTTGAAGGAATGAAAATGATGAACGGAATGATGGAAATGAGCGGAAACATGAAGCCGATGAACATGACGATGGGCAACCAGATGATGGATATGAACGAGGTGATGTATCCTGAAATTCCTGAAAGCCAGCGTAAAACAACAGCAAAGCATATGAATGAAATGATGGGAGTGAAGACAAAAGAAAAGGAACAGAAAGAAGAAGATCATTCACAGCATTCAGGGATGAATATGAAGGAGGAAAAAACAATCAAAAGACTGTCTTATAATCTGTTAAAGTCTCCTGAAAAAACAATTCTTCCAACAGACAGCATTCGTGAAATGAAGTTTACCCTGGAAGGAAATATGAACCATTATCTGTGGACACTGGATAATAAAACGGTAACAGAAACAGATAAAATTCTGGTAAAAAAAGGAGAAATTCTTAGAATCAAGCTGTATAACAATTCTATGATGCGCCACCCGATGCATCTTCATGGCCATGATTTCAGATTAATCAATTCAAAAGGAGAGTATTCTCCGTTGAAAAATGTAGTAGACATTATGCCAATGGAAACGGTAACGATAGAATTTGCGGCCAATCAGGACGGAGACTGGTTCTTCCATTGTCATATTCTATATCATATGATGGCGGGAATGGGAAGAATATTCAGCTATGAAAACTCGAAGCCCAATCCACAGCTGCCCAACAGAAAACTTGCCTGGAAAAACTTTTTGCAGGACAACAGGATGATCAGCTCTATGGCAATGCTTGATGTAGCCAGCAATAAAATGCACGCTGAGACAATGACAATGTTCGGACCGAGATGGGCTAATCTGAATGAGTTCCATTCCAACTGGAATTTCGATCATTTTGAAGGAAATGTAAAAGTAGGAAGATTCTTAGGAAAATTCCAGTGGGCGCTTCCATATGCCGGTTTCAGGTTCCAGAAGAATCATGAGATCATGGAAAGACAGATGACTGAAGATATGGGAATGGATTTTCACGGAAAGAAATCCTGGTTCGGACAGCAGAAAGCTTCTAAGACTAAAGCGTCCTTCATTGTCGGAATGCAGTATCTTTTGCCGATGCTCATCACTGCTGATGCAAGTGTAGACCAGAACGGAAAAGTTTTACTGGAGCTGAGCAGAGAAGATATTCCTATTTCCAGAAGGATAAGAGGAAATTTCAGTGTTAATTCTGATGGAGAATTTACAACAGGAGTACGGTATATCCTGCAAAAATGGCTATCCGTTTCCGGAAATTATGATAATGAAATGGGCTGGGGTGCCGGTGTTACTCTAACTTACTAACTATAAATAAAGGCTGTCCAATGGATAGCCTTTATCATTTGGAAAATAAATATATCGAGGTTAGTATATTTTAGGTGCTGTCATTGGAGCTTGAATTTCCCACAGATTCCGCGGATTACACAGATCTTTGTGAATACTTTTTATCGATTGCAGATGTTCTAAACCTATAAGTTTTGTGTAATATCCACCGTAATTTTATTTTTCAGCTTCCCTTATAAAAACAAAAAGCCGCCCCATTTTAAAATGAGACGGCTTTTTCTGAATTTAATCAGCTTTTATTTCTTTGCTTCGTCAGTTTTTGCTGCAGGTGTATAAGTTACCTTTTTAATATCAACAGTCATTTCTTTCAGACGTTTGGCTACATCTTCAGGCATTTCTTTCTGATATCTTCCTCCAATCACTTCTGACAGGAATTTTTCTGTCTCAGCATACATGGCCATATTATTTACCGGTTTTCTGAATCCGTGTCCTTCATCATTAGCCAGGATGTAATTTACTTTTTTTCCTCTGTCACGAAGGGCAATCACAATCTGATCAGCTTCTGCCTGTTTTACTCTCGGGTCATTGGCTCCCTGGATAATCAGAAGAGGCTTTACAATTTTATCAACACTGAACAGTGGACTCGCTGCACGGATGGCCTTTTTACCTTCTTCTGTATTCGGATCGCCAATCATTCCGTAAAGAGAAGCGCGGGCTGATTCCCAATAAGCAGGAACAGAGTCTAAAAGTGTAAACAAGTTGCTTGGTCCCACGATATCCACACCTCCGGCATACAGATCAGGCGTAAAAGCAAGCCCTGCCAGAGTAGCATAACCGCCATAGCTTCCTCCCATGATCACGACTTTATTTTTATCAGCGATGCCTTTATCAATCAGATATTTTACGCCCCAAGTAATATCATCCTGCATTAGTTTTCCCCATTGAAGATCCCCGTCATTCTTAAACTTTTTACCATAACCTCCACTGGCTCTGAAGTTAGGCTGAAGTACCGCATAGCCTCTGTTGGCTAAAAACTGTACCGTTGAATTGTATCCCCAATAATCTCTAGGTCCTTTTGGTCCTCCATGTATTAAGATTACTACCGGAACATTCTTTCCAGAAGAACCTGTCGGCAAGGTCAGATAAGCTGGAATTTCAAGCCCGTCACTGCTCTTATAAGAAATAGGAGTCATAGGAGCCAGGTACTGTTCTACTTTCTTTAATTCGGTTCTTGGTGTGTACTGGAAGATCAGCTGTTTGGTTTTAGCATCGAAGAAATAGGCTTCAGGAGCATATTTGTCGCCCCAGACTGAGATCAGGAATTTTGAATAATCTTTAGTAGGACTGGCAAAATTAACCTCTCTTCCCGGAAATTTACTTTGTAAAAATTTATAGTTTATTTCCCATGTTTTATCTTTCCAGTACATTTCTGTTTTATCTCCTGTATAAGAAGTGGAAATGATTTTTCTGGTATTTCTGTCTATAAATAGTCCTCCGAAATCAACTTTTCCTTTAGGGTCATCTTCTACTTTGGTGATCTGTTTGGTTTTCGGGTCCATCAGGAATAATGCTGATTTATCCAGATTTCCTTTATCAGTTACCAGATAAAACTTGCTGTTATTCTCATTCCAGTCTGCAATATAAGCTTCTTCCGTTACCAGGGTTTCATAAATAGGAGTTAGTTGATCACCGTCTTTATACAAAAATTGAGTGGTTCCTTTTTCATCCGTTCTGTATAAAATTCTTAGCTTTTCATCCCAATCGAAATTATAGCTTGTAATACGGTCTTTATTTTCGAAGATCTTTTTCAGTTCCCCGGTAGATATTTTCAATGAATACAGGTCATGCCATGCCTTATCGCGGTTATTCAGACCGACCATCAACAAATCAGGGTCTTTTCTGCTGGCCATATAGATCTGAGCGGCTACCTCTTTAAGCGGGGTTAAATTTCTTGCTTCAGGAACTCCGTTCGTTACTTTTGCCATTGGATCTACAGCGAAAATATTGATGTTTTCATCACCGTTATTGTCTTTTGCAAAGAGGATGTATTTTCCATCTTCAGACCAGAAGTATCCGCTTAGCGGACGTTTGCTGTCCGTTAATGGACGTGCCTTATCAAAAGGTTCATCAATTTTTTTTACCCAGATGTTCATGATTCCTCCGTATTCTTTGGTAAAGGATATCCATTTTCCGTCCGGACTCAGCTGGCCACCGGAAATTTCAGGGTTTCCAAAAAACAACTGTCTGTCCAGCAAAGGAACCTGTTGCGCTCGTGTCATCTGTAACCCTATCGTTAAGAGGAGTGCGAGGTAAATGATTTTTTTCATTATTTCATAAGTTTAGTTATTTATTGAAAGCAGTCTGCTTCTTTTTTTATAATGATTTTCAGTAGCAATTTTATAATTCCAGCTGAATGATTTTTTCAACGGTTTTCTGATTCATGCTGTCAGGAGTTAAGCGCATCAACAAATTACGGAGCTTGTTTCCGTGTTCCCATTGCGAGATTTTCCCTATTGTGCGGCTCGTACGGACGATATAATCTACTTTTTTTCTTCTGATTCTTTGAAACTCTTCAAAAACACTGTTGAAATCCTTATTTTTTTCCAGCAGTTTACCAATAATATAGGCATCTTCAATAGCCTGGCAGGCTCCCTGACCCATATTGGGAGTCGTAGCATGAGCTGCATCTCCGGTAAGGCAAAGATTTTCAGAATGCCATTTAGGAATGGGAGAGAGGTCTGCAATTTCATTACAGATAATATTTTTCTTTGGTGTAGCCTTAATAAGATTGATTATTAAAGGATCAAAATCATTGAAAATTATAGCTACATCTAGTTTTTCGTCAAAGTTTTTTTCATTGATGCATGCGTACCAGTAGACTTTTTCCTCTGAAATCTGCACAAATCCAAAACGTTTTCCTTTGCCCCACATTTCAAAAGCTTCATGGAGAAATTTTGAAGGAAGATCGAAATGGGTTACTCCACGCCAGCATTTTTGCCCTGCATTTCTGATGGTTCCCGTTTTCAGGATCTGTTCCCGGACCTTTGATTTTATGCCATCTGCCCCAAAAACAATTTTGCTTTCTTTTGAATGTCCCTCGAAATGCAGCACATAATTTTCTTGCTTTTCAATCTGCAGGAGAGAATGATTGAGCTGAATAGATTCAAAACCTATATTTTCTGCCATAATCTTTTGCAGATCGGCTCTGTGTATGGCTACATTACAAGAATTATATTTTTTTTCAAATGCTGTGATATCTGTCTTTGAAATTGTTTTAAAAAATGGATCTGTAATAGAGATCCCGTGGATTTTATTTCCAGCATTTTCAATTTTTCCTTTAAGACCGAGCTGATCAAAGATCTGCATTGCGTTGACAGCCATCATGATTCCGGCTCCTACGGGTTTTATCTCCGGGGCAGATTCATAAATGGTGAAATCATATCCCTTCTGCTTCAGTACATTTCCCAATGCCAGTCCACCGATTCCTGCTCCTATAATTGAAATAGTATCCATGGGGCCTGTATTACAGATTTAATATATAATTTTCGGATACTTTTTTAAAACCATATTTTCCGAAAAAATGATGAGCTCCCGCATTGTTTACACCGCTTTCAAGCATGATAAAACTGATATTCCAGTTTTTTGATTCTTCCACCGCTTTTTCCAGCAGCATACTTCCGATAGACTGTCCTCTGTAAGACTGGTCTAGCAGCATATCTTCCAGAACAGCATATTTTTTAAAGCCATTGATGAGATGAAAAACCAATATCCCGATGATCTCATTTTGATCATTCTCCGCGATCAGAATTTTTAATTCAGTCCCTGAACCTTTAAAATCGTCTGAAAACTGGGCTTGTAATATTGTTTCAAGATCTGGATTCCATTGTCCCGGGCTTAAAGCTCTTCCGGAAATGATCTCGCCGTGAGAAATATAAGAATCTGTTTTATGGGTGATAAAGAAGCGGATCAGTTCTTTAATTCGTGTACTGTCTGTAAGCCATTGTGTGGTATATCTCATTGTTTTATCTTACTTCATATTTTTTAATTCGTTCAGTAAATTCTGCTGTCTGGTAATAAAATGTTCCAGACTGTCTGTTTTCAGTGGGTGGGCATTTTGATATTTCTGAATTTCAGGAAGGGTTTTCCTGATTTTAAAAGCAGTATATTGGTCTGTGATCGCCTCAGTATTGGTATTAATTTTCTTAATCAGTTCTTTTATATTGTTGATTTTAAGACTGTACTGATCCTTACTTATCTTAATCTGTTGTTCAACTTCTTTTTTTAAGAGTGAATCTTTAATGGCGACTGCTTTCTGATGAGCGTCCTGGTAATAAGATTCAGATTTACGGATAATAGGTTCATAAGAGGCAAGAACTTTTTCGCTATCCTGGTAAATTTTGGTTACCCTTTCATCCAGAGTCTTGAGATTGGTATCGATTTTGAGAAGTTCAGCATAAATATGATCGATCATATCATCAGAACGGTAACTTTCTTTCAGTGAACCGGAAACTGATGATTCCGCATTGTCTACTGCGTTGGCAACAATCGGAGGATTTTCAGGCCGGTTTTCTTTACAGGCTATGAAAGATAAAGCCAGTGCAGAGGCGAAAAGTATTTTTCTCATAGTAATTTGTATTTGGTGAATGAGAGCTGTTCTCTGATGAAGATCTTATTTCATCTTATCGAAACTTTAATTTTTCTATTAGTTGATAGTAAGCAGGTATTTGTTACAAAAAAAAAACGGAGCCTGAAAACAGACTCCGTTGAATACGTTGTTACGTTAAAATTATTTACCTAAATAAGATTTTAAGATCTTGCTTCTGGTATTATGTTTTAGTCTCTTGATCGCTTTTTCTTTGATCTGACGAACTCTCTCTCTTGTAAGATCGAAAGTTTCCCCGATTTCTTCTAAAGTCATCGGATGTTTTCCGTTCAGTCCGAAATAAAGTCTTACTAAATCAGCTTCTCTCGGAGTAAGAGTATTCAGTGCTCTTTCAATTTCAATCTGAAGAGATTCAAGCATCAGGTCTTTGTCCGGGCTTGGAGATTCTCCTGAACGTAAAACATCATAAAGATTAGAATCTTCACCTTCTACTAAAGGCGCATCCATAGACAGGTGTCTTCCGGAGTTTTTCATTGATTCTTTAATATCCTCTTCACTCATGTCAAGAACTTCAGCCAATTCTTCCGGAGAAGGTGGTCTTTCATTTTCCTGCTCAAGGTGAGCGTATGCTTTGTTGATTTTATTGATGGAGCCGATTTTGTTCAACGGAAGCCTTACAATTCTGGATTGTTCTGCTAACGCCTGCAAAATTGACTGACGAATCCACCAAACCGCGTAAGAGATAAATTTGAAACCTCTAGTTTCATCGTACCTTTTTGCTGCTTTCATCAATCCTAAATTACCTTCATTGATCAAATCGGGTAAAGAAAGACCTTGATTTTGGTATTGTTTGGATACGGAAACTACGAAACGAAGGTTGGCTTTGATTAATTTCTCCAGTGCTGCTCTGTCGCCTGCACGTATTCTTTGTGCCAATTCTACTTCTTCGTCCGCAGTGATCAGTTCCACTTTACCAATTTCCTGCAAATACTTGTCTAATGAAGCAGTTTCCCTGTTGGTAACCTGCTTAGTGATTTTTAATTGTCTCATCTATTTTTATCCTCAAAAAAGAGTTACTATATATTATACGTATGAAGTGGTAAAAAGGTTACACCAGTTTTAATTATTTTTTAAATTTATGGGGTATTATGGGATACATCAGATTTCAGGCTTTTAGAAATGGATGTGGCTTGCAATGATTTTATAACTTCTGAATTTTTAAAACTTGTGATACAGAACCTTTTTCCTTAATCTTCAAATAATAGAATCCAGCTGCCAGACTACTAATATCTATCTGCATTTGTTTTCCTTGAAAATGTACTTGTTTAATGAGCTTTCCGCTTATATCAACCAGATCAATCTCTGCAGTGGCATGATTCAATTTGTTTTGTATCGTGATCGTATTATTGGCAGGAACAGGGGTTGCTACCCAATTATTTTTAAAGGAAATTGTTTCTCCTGTACCCAGGCTGGTGGGTGTAGGGTCATATATTTCATAAATTTTATCAATCTTGTTGTTCACATTGTTGGAGTTACTGGTACTGACATATATTTTCCCATTAGGGGCAGCCATCACATCTCTTATTCTTCCAAAACTTACCTCAGGTATATCCACTTGTGAAATGACAGCGTTTTGATCAGCATTGAAAGTCAGTACATATAAGGCCTGATTTTTCAGTGAAGCCAGGAGTAATTTATTTTGCCACTGCGGGAAGAGCGGGTGAGTATAAAACTCAATACCGCATACGGCAATCGTTGGGGTCCAGGATTTGGCCGGTTCATAAACATTGTTGGCGTTGCAAAAAGTGGCCTCTGCAGGTAAATTGCAATAGCCTTCAACGTTGGGCCAGCCATAGTTCCTGCCGGCTTCTATGATGTTGATCTCGTCATCGTTGCTAGGACCGTGCTCACTGCTAACGAGTTTAGTGCCCATCATAGCCAGTCCTTGCGGATTGCGATGCCCAAAACTCCATACGGCTGATCCGGGTATAGGATTATCGCTGGGGATACTCCCGTCAAGGTTATAGCGTAGAATTTTACCGTTGAGTGATGCTGTATTCTGAGGAAAGCTCAGATCATTTGCATCACCTGTAGTCATATACAGTTTATTATTGCTAATGAGCAAACGGCTGCCATTGTGAATGACATTAGCCTCAATACTATCTTTTATCAATCTTTTAAAGGTAAGTACATCTGTAACCGGATTATATTCATATACCACTAATTTTTCACGATAATCATTTCCATTAAGCAGATAATTGTAAGAGCAGAATACTTCCGGGATATTAGGAAAATCGGGATGCAGGGCTAAACCAAGCATTCCTCCTTCACCATTATTGATAGACACGCCCTGTTCAAAGATAAGCTGCTTCATTTCACCGGTAACCGGATTGAGTCTCGAAATGGCACCGTGTCTTTGCGTGAACCAGATGCTGCCATCAGGCGCACTCACCATTTCCCAAGGAATATATAACCCGCTTTTAACTTCTCTTACGGAATAGTCGTTTGTTTGGGCAAAAACTTGAATATTAATAAATACAGCAATGGCGAACGTAAAAATTTTTATCATCGATTTAAATATTTAGTATTCAAATTTATATAAAAAACATATACAAAAAGACTTTTTGAGTTTGTTTAAATATTGATTTACAATATGTTATGTATTTTATTCTATAATTTTCCTGAAAGTGAGAATTTCTATTTATAAAAATCACATTTTTTTATATTTCTTTAATTGATTGTTCTTTTGTTTTTAATTTAATTTTTTTTTCAGAAAAGATATATAAACGAAAAAAGCGAAACCGAAGTTCCGCTTTTATAGTGAAGAATAAATAATTAAAAATTCTTTTTATGATTTTATTTTGAGCCAGCAGCCATTAAAACAACTCATTCAATAGTTTAGCCAGTCTTAATCCACCGTACAGAAGCTGTCTTTCCATTGTATCATTGAATTTATACTGGTAGTCGTAAGATAATTTTGAGCCATCCGGCGTCTGTGCATAGATTTTGTTGGCGATTTTATGAGAATCATACAGCCAGTCTTCTACAGTTCCGGTTTGGATTTGTTTTACTTCATCCTTAGATTTGATGTCTAAAAGTTTTGCATATTCTGTATAGCTGTATTTCTGAGAATCTACAAGCTTTCCATCCCATACAGAGTGAAGATTGGTTTTGTCTCCAAAATACGTTACATTAATTTTATTTCCACCAAGATCTTCGGCTCTTCCTACGTGCAGAGGCTGTGCAAGGTCTCCCATGATGTGGATCAGGAAAATCAAGGCAATTTTTCTGTCTTTTTCAGAAGTTTTAGCATCTTTAATCTGGCTGGATAAGGTGTTGATCTGGGTGTAAAGACTTGGACCTGCCTGAAGCTTTAAGTTTTGGTCAAATGCTTTAAAATCAACCTGCGGATCGATATTTACATAATGCCATGATGAAGCCTGTTTCCAAACACCTGTAGTATCAGACTTAATGAAATCTGGCCAGTTGGCCCAGTACGCCAGTCTTTCTTTGCCCATTATTTTTTTGATCTCCCTTCTTGTTTTCCCCGACAGGTGGTTTTCTGCAATCTCTGCGATAACTCTGTGTCCTGTAAGCCCCCATGCATAAGAATAAAGTGAAGAGGAGATGAATGCTAAAATCAGAATTTTAGAATAAATACTTTTCATTATAAATAACATTTTACAAGCTGCAAAGATACGGCCCGCTTTCGAATTGACCATTAAATAGTTCCTGATTATTCCCCCGAAGAATGTTAATAAAATTTAATCTAAATAAAAAAGGGAATGCATATCACTTATGATCTGTTTTATCAGTGTGAATTTTTACTGCTTAAACTGTTCACTATCAGTTTGAAAATTCATTGAAATGGTTTGTGCTAAAGGTTTGTTCAGAAGCTGTCTACCGTATTTTTACGGATTTTGTTACAGATTATTCCGTTTAATGTCAATAAATTAGTATTTTTAGAATAAAATTATTGGGAAAATATTTTTTCAAACTTACGAGATATATTATCTTTACCAGTCATAATCACAGGAAACACTATGTATGAGAATAATATTGTAGACATGAATTACAATAAGCTGCAGACGGACTTTAAAGCAGAAGCAGTGGCTGTAAACCTTTTGAAATACCATCGCGCGGTAAGCAATATATTTATTGAACGGATTGGGATTAACGACCGTGCTTACCTGAAAGACATTAAAAGTATTTCAAGCAGTTATTTAGGATTTGATGAGGAAGTATTTACGATAGAAACCTATAGGGAAGGCGTGTATGATTACCTTCCTGAAGGGTTGTTTCATCCACCTTCATTGGGAGCTTCCCGAAAGAATGTGGATACGGTAGTCCGTGAGATCCGTAAACAGAAAAGAGTAGAAGATGATGCCCGTAAGTTTTTCAAGCCTTTTGAGCTGGAAATATTTTTTACGGAGATCAGCGCATTGCTGAAAGAATCTGAGTTTGACATCACCAGCAATACTGATGCATTGTTGGAAACAGTGAGTGAACTATGGCCTCTGGTGAGAATGCTTGACCAGCAGAATGCCTATATTTTCATTCATATCCTGCCGTTTTTCCATCAGATAAGAGGTGATAAGAGATGGTTTGAAAGATGTATGACAGCTTTTCTTCAGGTTCCGGTAGAAGTTACTTTTACGCCTAACATCATAGACAAGATTGAGAAAAATGATGATTCTATGTTATTGGGGAATTCCAGGTTAGGAGTAACGTATATTCCGAGCGGAAAACATATGGACGGGCAAAGGAACTGGGTGGTGAATATAGGCCCGATTCCTTATCATGAAATGGAAAAATATATTCCGGGCAACCCGTTCAGGAAAGTACTGCAAGCCCTTTATGATTATTTTCTTCCTGTAACCGTAGATGTGGAAGAAAATTTCATTACAGAGAAACAGGAATATTCATTCTGTCTGGAAGATAATGAAAGAAACGCCAGCCGTCTCGGATACTCTACATTCCTCTAAAATAATTTATTATATTTACAACTACCAACAAAGTATAAATTCGAAAAGAAACAAATGGAAATTTCTTCAGTAAAAGGTATTTTTTTAAGGTATATATTAATGCCTTTAATAGCAGTTATTATGATGGCCATACTCGGGGTGATCAGAAGAAACAAACCTGCTATCAAAATTAAAGTAATTATTGTATACGTTCTTCTGTGCAGTTTATGTCTGGCTCTTCCCGGAATTTTCGGATTTGCGGGAAATCTTTTTAATCCGTACTGGTATCTTATTGCACAGGTGATTTTCCTTATTTTGGGTATTATTCATGTGAATTTAATGCACAGATATTTCAGAAAGCATATTGATTCTGTAGGAATGAGTATTTTATTTGAGTCGATTCTTTCATTAACATGTATTGCCTTCGGAGGATATTTGTTTACCCTGATTTTCAACTTGATCAATAAAGGGAATGGAAATGCAGTGATGTCTGCTACAAGTATGGCAATTTTTGTGGTTCCTATGGTATTTTATTACTGTTATATTCAGTTTATCAGTATTCCTTTCGATATTTATAAAACATGGAAATATTCACCGGATCAGAGACTTCCGGATTTTGAAGGAGCTGACTTTGACCGTTTAATGGTTCTGAATGTGGAATTAAGCAAAAACTTAGAAGATGCCAACCGTTTCAGAATTAAAGCCAAAACACTTCCCACGGGAATTACTTTTGGAGACTGGTTCTACAGGGTTGTAGATGATTACAACCATAAAAATCCAGGTTCTATCATCCACCTCTCCGATGTTGAAAAAGAACCATATTATTGGATTTTTTACACTAAAAAGTCGTTTTTCAGCTTTAGAAAATATATTGATTTCGACCAGGATATCACTACGAACGGCATTTCAGAAAATGAAGTGGTGATCTGTAAAAGAGTTATCCAGCACGAGGAAGAAGGCGTTATAAGAAGATCATAATCACAGAAAATTTAAAAAGTATTAACTATGATACAACCTATCAAACATTTTGCGATCAACTGGGTAGACGGGATGAAAGTATCCCAGAGACACCTTAATGATCAGGATAATTTTTTAATTGACACCATCAGAGATTCCAATTCATTGGGAATTTCCACCTATAATTACGGGCTTTTACCTATCTCTAAAGAATATACGGATAAAACCATTTTTGATGTTCACAATACGGCAACAAATGATGTACAGCTGGTGATTAAACACTGCAGCGCTATTACAATGGCCGGGTATCGTATTGATCTGAATGATAGGAGAGTGAGTGTGAAGTCACTTGCAAAATCAATGAATGAAGAGCAGGCAGATGGAGAATATTACATTCTGATCTCTGTAAACCCTTTTGATAAGGTACCTTTCGGAGATATTGACCCGGAAGAAATTCCGCCGCGCCACCCGAATGCACAACCTAATCATTTTATAGAGTTGCTTCCGGTAACTTCACTGAACAGCAGTTATTCAGGAGGAAATTACCTGATTATTGGAAAAGTGGATCTGAGAGCCAATATTGCACAGGTAGACTCTAATTTTATTCCGCCGTGTACATCTATTCAAAGTCATCCGGCTTTAGTAGATTATTACAGCAGTTTTGCTAAGTCTATCGGAAACCTTCAGCAGTATGCATTCAAAATCATCCAGAAGGCATCCCATAAGAACCAGAATACAGCACTGGCACAGAATGTAAAATATCTGTGTACAACGATGGTAAATACTTTTGGTGATGTTTATTTCCAGTTCAGAAATGTTATTCCTTGGCAGCCGCCGGTATTTCTGATTGAAGTATTTGCTAAATTAGCTCTTCATCTGTACAATGCAACCCAGATTCTGGTACCTGCCGAACTGGAAGAAATGCTGAACTACAGCTTAGAATGGAGTGAAATTGCCCCTCATACTTTACTGAACCAGCTTTCTATTGTAGCAGAAACCAATTATGACCACCACAACTGCGGCGAGCCGCTTCTTTATATCCAGCAGATGTTAAGAAGCCTTGAAACCATTTTCTCTAAACTGAGCGAACTGGATTATATCGGTCAGAAGAAAGAAAATATCATTGTTAATGAGCAGGAAGTATCCTCCAATAACAACCCAAAGAGAGGCTGGAGTGTTTTAGATTAATAAAAACATTTGAAAAATACAGATCCCGGATTAAAAAGTCCGGGATTTTTTTATATACTCATATTGATGAATTTTGGGATATAAAAAAAGACCTCACAGAGATTGCAGGTCTTTCTAATTTATTTTTTATTCAACAGTTCCAGCGTATGCTCTACGTGCCCGCCTCCTTTCCATTCATCATGCCCGGGAACAATCAAAGTAGCCTGGGAATATTTGGATTTCAGTTTTTCCATCGTATGAGGCCATTGCTCTACGTTGGCTTCTCCGGTGTAGCCTAGGTCTGTGGCTGCCTTACTTTTAACAAGACATCCGCCATCCAGTATGTTGTATTTAGGAAACCATACCACTACATTATCAGCAGTATGTCCTTCTCCAAGAAAATCCACTACAAATTCTTCTCCTCCTATACGGTATGTTTTTCCGGTTTTTATAATGGTGTTCGATGTTGCTTTTCCTTCTTTCTTCAGTAGTTCATTGGTTTTTTCAGTAGCATAGGTTTTGATTCCTTTGTTGTTATAAAAACTCAGGTCTCCGGCTCTGTCTGCATGTGAATGGGTAGCAAATACCGCAATAACAGGCAGGTTATGGCGTTTTTTTATGGTATCCATCAGGCTTTGATATTGTGTTTTCTGCCATGGAACATCGAACAGAACAACTCCTTTCTTTGTAATAAGATACATGGCATTGGTAGAGTATTCTTTCCCTCCAAACACACCGAAAGTTTTATAAATATAAAGATTGGGTTTTATAGGGGGCTCAATAACAAAATCTCTTACCTGAGCACCTGCAAAAGGGCTTAACAGCATGGAGACGATAAAAAACTGAATGCTTTTTTTCATAATTTCAGGGGATCATTAAAATTTCAGTATTAGTCAGAAGATTATTCTGAACAGAAAGTTTTGCAAACCTAGGGAAATTTAGGGTTTTCAGGTTTTTTTGAGAGGAGTTTAACCGTTTTTTAACAGTTGTTGTTTTTTTTGCGAAAAGACGCAATTATTTTTTTATCTGCCGGGGTATAAGACGCTAGGATTTTATCTACGATAAAATTTTGTAGGTTGATTTTCAGGAAATTTTAAAACCTGTTTCAATGACTTCGGATAAACATCCAGAAATTATTAATTTTAGACAGATTTTTGATTTTTAGCTACTGATGTGCGATTTTTTTATTAGTGCATCAGTGGCTAAAAACTATTTTTTAATTAATATTTTTTCGGTAGCCTTTTTGCTGAGAATTTCTTTTCTGCCACCGATTTCTATGGTCATCGATTTATCAAAGTTTTCAATTTTAATAATCTTCACTTTGGTATTAAGGAGGAGTTTTCTGTCATTCAAATAACTTAAAAAAGCATCATCAGAAAGAGTAACCGAAGCGAAAATTGCTGTTTCTCCAACCTCACAGCTGCTTAATTTCTGCAGGTCCTGTGCGATAATGTTTCCATCTTTATCCGGAATAGGTTCTCCATGTGGATCAAATTTCGGGTAATCCAGAATTTCGTCCATTTTATCAAAAAAGATCTGAGAATGTACATGTTCCAGCTGCTCGGCAATTTCGTGAACGTTTTCCCAGCCGAAATTCATTTTCTTAACCAGGAACATTTCGGTAAGTCTGTGTTTTCGGACTACCAAGGCGGCTTCGCGTTTTCCGTTTTCTGTGATGAGTAAAGGTTTATAGGTTTCGTAGATGACCCATTTTTTCTCTGCGAATTTCTTCATCATGTTATTCACACTCGGCATTTTTACGTTTAAAAATTTGCTGAGTTCGTTAATCGTCACTTTCCCTTCATTGTCAACTAAATGAAACAAAGCCTTCAGATAATTTTCTTCTGTTAATGTTGTTTTCAAAATGTTAGATGATTTTCACTACAAATCTAACAAAATAAAATTAAAAACTGTCTCTTGTTATTTTAACTTTTTATAATTTTACTTTATGAAATTTTCATTTAAAAACGACTATTCAGAGGGATGTCACCCGAATATTTTACAGGCACTTTTACAATATAATCTTGAGCAGCAGGCTGGCTATGGTGAGGATAAATATTCTCAGCAGGCGAAAGACTTAATTAAAGAAAAAATTAAAAAAACAGACTCGGATATTTACTTTATTTCTGGTGGAACACAGGCTAATCTTATCGTTATTTCTTCGATTCTAAGACCTTATCAATGTGTTATATCTGCGGCTTCCGGGCATATTCTGAATAATGAAACTGGAGCTATTGAAGCTACAGGACATAAAGTATTAAGTATTGAAACAGAAGACGGGAAACTTCGCCCTGAAGATATTATTCCTGTTCTTGAAAGTCATAAAAATATTCCGCATCAGGTAATGCCTAAGCTGGTGTATATTTCTAATTCTACAGAGTTGGGAACGATTTATCTGGCTGAAGAACTGGAAGATCTGTCGTCTTTCTGCAGGAAGAACGGACTATACCTTTTTATAGATGGTGCCAGAATGGGGCACGGTATTACTTCTGAAATCAGTAATCTGACGTTGGAAAAGATTGCCGAACTTACAGATGTTTTTTATCTGGGAGGAACTAAGAACGGAGCTTTAATAGGAGAAGCTGTTGTCATTAATAATCCGGATCTGAAAACAGATTTTGCATTCAATATTAAGCAAAAGGGAGCTTTGCTGGCGAAGGGAAGACTTCTCGGAATTCAGTTTCTGGAACTGATGAAGAATGATCTGTATTTGGATTTGGCAAAACATGCCAACACCCAGGCAATGAAGATGAAAAATGCGATGAAGGAGAGGGGAGTACAGTTTCTTTCGGATACCTATACTAATCAGATATTTCCCATTTTGAATAATGAACTGGTTGAGATTTTATCTGAAAGTTTTGAATTTTATGTCTGGAAAAAAATAGATGAAAAAACATCGGCAATACGACTGATTACCTCATGGAATACGGGAGATGAGCCTGTAGACCATTTTATTGAGATTATTACAAAAGAATTATCATAGGATTTTTATTTATGGAAACTATTTTTCCTGCAGTTTATTCAACGCTTTGTCCAGTGGCACTTTCTTCATTGATCTCCGAAAAATATGGGTTGAAAGATGTTATGTGCAGATTATTGGTTCGCGGAGTAGGTGATACTTACCTGGCTGAAACCTCTGAAAATCGCTTTATACTCCGTGTTTATCGTGCTTCCCATCGGAGCTTGCAGCAGATAGAGGAGGAAGTGACATTATTACTGGCCTTAAAACAAGCTGGTGTATCTGTTTCATATCCTATAAAAAATATTTCAGAAGAAGTAATCCTGAAAATAAATGCAGCCGAGGGAGAAAGGTGTGCCGTATTATTTTCTTACGCTCCGGGACAGGTAGTAAGAATGTTTAGTCAAGAGCAGCTTTATACATTGGGAAATGAAATGGCTCGTTTTCATAATGTATCTTCCAATATTCAGTTGGGAAATGCCCGATGGAACTTTGATTTTGAAACGACCATTTTGATGCCCCTGAAAAATTTGCAATCTGTTTTTACAGAAAACCCTGAAGATTATTTCTGGTTACAGAATAGGGTAGATCAAATCCACAAAAAACTGACTCAGATTGATGCATCCGGATTTTCAAAAGGATACTGTCATTTTGATTTCCTTCCTAAAAACTTTCATTTTGAAAATAATTCAGTTACCTTTTTTGATTTTGATTTTATGGGCTATGGCTGGCTGGTCAATGATTTAATGACCTTCTGGCAGCACCTCGCTTTAGATGTATACACTGGAAAAATGACTGCTGAAGCAGCGAAGGAGGCATTTGATACTTTTTTAAAAGGTTATCGTGAATTCCGTTCTGTAAGTGAGCAGGAAGTGGCTATGATTCCTTATCTCGCTTTCGGATTCTGGCTTTTTTATATGAATTTTCATACCACGCATGATCAGTTCTATGTTTTCAGCCAACCGGGACATCTTAAATGGTATGTAGGAATTTTGAAAAATGTGGTTGAAAATTATTGGGAGAAAGAAAATTCGGAATTTCAGAAAAAATAAAAAGCTGTTTCCAAATCATTGAAAACAGCCTGCTTTATAGGAATTATTTTTTATTTCAAAGCTTTGGCAACCGTTTTACAGTCTGCTGTGCTTAGGTTTTGTCCGTCTTTATAGCTGATCTTTTTCTCATCCGCATATTTTGACTGTCCGTCTTCTTCTTTATGTCCACCGATTCCTTCAATTAAAGTATCATCCTGCTGCAGGAAGAAAATATCTCTTTTGCTTTTCTTTCCTTCAGACTGGAATTCATAGGTTAGTTTTAATGTGTCTCCTGATTTAAAGCCCGTTACATCTCCTTTTGAGCTGTCTTTTTCGCTGTTTTTATAGGCCATTTTTCCGGTGATGGTTCCCAGATTGTCGTCAATGGATGCAAAAACGGTATCTTTTCCGGTAACTCCCATATAACAGAATGATTTTGGTCCCAGTGTGTCTACTACGGGTTCAGCTGCTGCAATCGTATCTTTTTCAATTTTTACAGCCGGAGCATCTGCTTTTTTATTACAGTTGATCAGAAAAACGGATAATGATCCCAGTAAGATTAATTTCTTCATACCTTAATTGTTAAATTCAAATTTAAGTGTACTAAATTAGCAATAGTATTTCAATATGAAAGAAAATCAGCTACAAAAAGCGGAAAGATATTATTAAACCAGCGATAAAGCTTTTTATTATCGTGGATTTATATTAAAATGTGCGAGGGCGCAAGATTTATCTCCGATAAAATTTAACACTATGCATAAATTTAAATTGTTAAAAAATTTTTGACCTTTTGACTTCGTTGAATCTTTGATTTATGATTAAAATAGGGTGTTATAAAGTGACAATTTAATTTCAAATGAATTTATATCATTTATCTCTATTTATTGGAATATCTTCATAAAATCTGTCTGATCTGCTTAATTTGCGAGATTGAAAAAATAATCCACTTAGATGATCATTGTTAAATTTTTTGAGAACTTTTGATTTTGCATCTTAAAATCAACAGAATAATTGGGAAAATATTTACATCTTGCCTCTTCTAATACTAAAATTTGAATTATTATATATTACTCATTACCTATTAATTATTACTTATTATTCATACTGTCAGCGCTCCTCTGAATCCCCGTGCGGCATAGTAGGAATCTGCACCATTGTGGTACATGAAAACTGTATTATAACGGCGGTCACAGAAGATAGCTCCTCCTAGTTCTCTGATATGAGAAGGTGTTTTTATCCAGCTGGATGTTTTCAGATCAAATTTTCCGAGTTCCTGAAGGTTTCGGTATTGTTCTTCGGTGAGGATTTCGATGCCCATTTCAGCGGCTTTGTCTATGGCGTTACTTTCCGGCTTATTGGCTTTTCTGGATTCCCAGGCTGGATAATCGTAGCAGAGACTTCTTCGTTTCGGACTTTCGGGGGAACAATCTGCGAACAGGTATTCATCAGTTTTTTTGTCATATCCTATCACATCCGGTTCACCTTCTGTTTCTTCCATTTCGTTTAAAGACCATAGTTTTTCAGGATTGGCCCTTAGTTTTGTCTGTATTTTTTCCCATATAAGGTCTTTATGACGGGACTTGTTTTTCTCAAAACGATTCTTCAGGATGGTTAAAAGAGATTCAGTTTGTTCGGGGGTTAATGTTTTCTTTTTCATATCAGATTTTGTTTTCAATTGAATGATTAGTTACGGAAATCTTTCTGTTGGCAGGTCTAAAATACCAGGAAATAATGACTAAGGCAAGTAACAGGACAGCAGGAAAAGTTCTTCCAACTGAATCTCCAACAATAAGATGAGAGGCTACAGCACCTGCCATGACAAAAATGAACCCTGCATAAGCCCATTCTTTCAAAATTAAGCGTTTAGGAATAAGAACGGCAATAACTCCGAGAAGTTTACAGATTCCGATAATGCTCATAAGATAAGTAGGGTAGCCCAGATTGGTAAAATTGGCAAGTTCATCTTTGTTTTTCATAAGCTGGACAATAGCCGTTGAGACCATTCCCAATGACATCCAGATGGTAAAGATCCAGTAAATGATTTTTTTTGTTTTTTGTGATTGAACTGATGTTTCCATTGTTGTGGTTTTTAAGTTTTAGTCATTAAGGCCTTTTCCGTCCAGGATTTGAGGAATGCATTTTTCAATTCTTGTTTCCCTGGTTTTGGATTGTTTGGCTGAAGAAAAGTGGAGTAGATAAGCTCTCTGCCTTCCCGGAGTTAGGGATTCAAAAGCATCCTTCAGCACAGGATCTTCATCCAGTTTATCCTGAAATTCCTGAGGCATTTCAAATTCTTTAGTTTTCTTCATTTCGACTTTAGCTCCCGATTCTTCAATTTCAACGGCTTCAAACATATAAGCCTGAAGTTCTTTTTCCAAATCAATGATTTGCTGTACTTCTGTAAAGCGGATTTGCCTTGCAGCCTGTACATTTTTGCTTTGCTGGATTAAAATATGATCAGGATCTTTCATTAGTGCACCTTTAAAGAAGAGTAGAGCACAATATTCTTTAAATCCGTGAATTAAGAAAATATTTTTTCCCTTGTAGGTATAACAGGGACAGCCCCATTTTAAATCTTCTGTCAATTCGGTGCTTAGGGCAATTGTTCTTAATTTTTCAAATTCTTTTTGCCATTGTCCGGCATTTTTGAAGAAAAAATCAACTTTTGGATTCATTGGAATTCAGGGTTTAAAGTTTAAAACTTAATGTTCAAGGCTGCTATCCTTTCAATAGTAATTTGAGGCTTTTAATCTCTCATCTATTCATCTATTTTCTTTTCTCTCTTATTTAAACATGTCCTGTAAACGATTATGCGCCATATTAATTCCCTGGGCGAATGGCATTTTCAGATGCTGATCTCTGAAGTCTACAGATTTATAAATAGTCTGGATCGTGATTTTACTGGTGATATCCGTTAATTTTTCAAATTCTAAAAATTCGAACTGTACAGGGAAAGGGGTATTTTCCATCTGAAAAGTTCTTATAATCTTCTCGTTCTGAACAATATCATGAATGGTTCCATTGGCACTGAACACTACATGACCCTGAGGATTTAAGGTTTCGAAACGATAGCTTCCATGCTGTTTATTTTCAAATTTTGTCACTTTTGTACCCATCCATTGCTCGAACAGCTCAGCTTCTGTATAGGCTTTGAAAAGGAGTTCTACAGGAAGATCAAATTCTCTGATGATGAATATTTCCTGTTTTCCGTCTTCTGCGTGGATTTTTGTTTTGAGTTCCATATTATATTTTGAATTTGAGGGTTTAGCATGGATGAAGGTTGATACTAATTGACGTCTATTATCTATTAGTCTTTCATCTTTTATCTCTTATTATTCATGTTCTGGTATGCCTTCATCACACTTTCCAGTTTATTGAATTTCTCATCCCACATTTTGCGGAATGGCTCTATGAAATCGGCAATTTCTTTCATTTTATTAGGATTGAGGTGATAAATAATTTCACGGCCGTTTTGCTCTGATCTCAGCAGTTCACATTCTGTAAGGATCTGAAGGTGTTTGGAAACGGTAGGTCTTGCGGTATCGAAATTGGATGCAATGGCTCCGGCAGTCATGGATTGAGAAGCTACCAGCATCAATATGGATCTTCTGGTAGGGTCTGCGATGGCCTGAAATACATCTCTTCTTAAATTCATTGTGTAGTTATTTGACTACAAATATATGTGTAGTTATTTAGCTACGCAAATTTTCTAAATAAAATTTTTAATTTTAATAAAAAAGAGCTCAAAAATGTAGGTTAAATACATTCATGAGCTCTATATGGGCTTCTTAATTTCAGGGTAAGAGAGTGTGCTTAAGACCTGCTTTTGAGATCTCCAATTATGTTTATTGCTTCCTGTAGATATAAATCTCTTTGCAGGTTTTTAACCCATATTTCTGATTTATTTTTGAATGCAGCATCACTTTTCTCTCTTTCAATATCCTTTGGATACATAGTGAATTTAAGACCGCTTTCTAATGTATTTAAAGCTTTGAATTTTTCAGTCTGAATCTTTCTCTGTTTCATAAGATCATTGAATTTCTGGATGTTCAGAGGGACTGTTTTTTCTTTATCCAGATTTTCTCTCCATTGGGCATATTCAAGTAATAACTGGTAGTTACTGTTTTTAGCAATTCTTTCCGTGCTTACTTTCTGTAAAGCCTGAACATCGAAAAAGTTTTGTTTATTGAAACTTGTTCCCGGTATTCTATCCCAGGCTAATGCAAAATCATCATATTTTTCACCTATTTCAGCATAAGATAGGATATCTTTCATAGGAATATCTGAGGTAACTCCTTTTCTTTGGGTAGATTCTCCTGTGATTCTATAATATTTCTGAATGGTTAATTTTATAGCACCAAAGTCTTCCTGAGTATTGAGAAACTTGTTCAGATCTACAAATACCTGTACAGTCCCTTTTCCATAAGATACCGGAGATCCCATGATTACGGCTCTTCCATAATCTTGCATAACTCCGGATAAAATTTCTGCTGCAGAGGCTGAAAACTCATTCTGTAGAATCACAAGCGGACCACTCCAGACCGGAGTTTCATTTTTATTTTTTAAAGTTGTTATCTTTCCATTTCCATCCTTCACCTGCACATACGGACCTGCATTTGCAAAAAGCCCCAGAATATCACCTACTTCTGTTAAAGAACCGCCTGAGTTGTCTCTGAGGTCAAGAACAATTCCTTGAATATTCTGTTCCTTAAGTTTGATAATTTCATTTTTAATATCATCAGATGCATTTCTTCCATCTTTATCTTCAAAGTCAGCATTAAACTTTGGCAAATTAATAAGTCCGTATTTTTTATCGGATGTATTTACAATAATACTTTTAGCAAAAGTATCTTCAATAGCTATTTCTTCGCGAATCATGGTAACATCTTTAATGGTTCCGTCTTTTTTCTGTACCGTTAAAGTTACTGCCGTTCCCTTTTCACCTCTGATTAATCTTACGGCTTCGCTGGAAAGCATCTCAATAATATTGACAGCATCATCATTTGGATTAGATTTTATTTTTAAAATCTTATCACCTTCAGTCAGCTGTTTAGATTTCCAGGCTGGGGCTCCAACTGTTAATGTACTGATATAAAGGCCACCTTTTTTTTCCTGGATCATCGCGCCTATCCCAATTATTTTTCCTTTGAAGTCCGAATCATAATCTTCTTTTCCCTGCGGTGAATAATAAGTGGTATGTGGATCGAAAACATGAGCATATGAATTCATGTATAAACTAAACCAATCCATCTTTTTCCTTTTGTTGAACCTTTTAAATTTTTCTTCCAGAAAATCTTTAACATTTTCTGTGGCTTTTTTTATTTTTTGATTTTGGCTTAATACTTCAGGTTTATTAATATTGCTATCTTTATTAGCAGAATCTTTATTTTTTTCTTCCGCTTCATCTTTACTGTTCATGGATTCTATTTCTTGCAGAATACTATATTTGATAAATTTCTTCCACTCATTATAAAGCTCCTGTTTATTAGCCGGTGCTTTTTTCAGCTTGGGTTCCAAAATCAATGTTTCATCTTCTTCCAGATTGATAGGTTTACTGAAAATATCCTGAGTAATCTTATCAATTTCATTCATCCTTTGATAAAGCTTATCGACTGTAATTTTATAAAAGGTTAAATCTCCATTGTTCAGATAATCGTCCAGTTTTGTTTCATATTTACGGAATTCATCCATATCAGACTGGAGAAAATATTTTTGTGTAGGATCTATCAATTCAAAATAATGTTTATAAACATCTTTTGAGTAAGCATCATTAATGGTTTTTGGACTGTAATGCAAATAAGACAAAATATTCTTCGTATTGATCATAATCACCTGCATTTTTTCGTCTTCATCTCTGGGCGAGTTGAAACCGAACATCAAAAAAGTAAGGGGAGGCAGGAGTAAAAAGCGGGCGGGTCTTAAATTTTTCAACATAGATCTGATGGTGTTTTTTAATAAGGGATTGTAATTAATTGGTATTAATTTAATCCTTCTATTAAATTTTTAAGCTTTTATTTATTGTATTGTTACTAGTTTATATATTTTCAGTTGAAATATTATTTCATCTGAATTTTTAATATGTTTTGTGTAAAATTCATGTGAATGTATGAAAAAATATTTATCTAAATGAAAAGCTGAAGATTTTAAAATCAAATTTATACTAAATCCTTGAAAGAGCCTACAGAAGATGGTTTTGAGCCGGGAGACAGAGTAGTGGTGACGGCTTGCAGAAACAAAATTGTTTTAGAAAAGGAGATGATTTATGAGTAAATGTATGTTGCAAAGAATGTTTTATATTCTATGCTGGTAAAAGATTTGTAGAATCTGTGGAATTTGTGCGAAACCAGATTAAAAGTTATGAAAATTTCCCACAGATTACTGAAGTCAAAAATTAAAAAAGTATGTTTTTTAGTTTAGGCTTTGTATGGGAGAGTAAAGACGTGGATAAGTAAATTTGGACGAAGCGGTATGGGTCAGGTTTCGGCGGCCTCCGGCCGCCGAAACCTGAAAAGCTAAACCATAAAAATTAATGATTGTTCATTGCAGAAACAACCATCATTTCTATTTTATCTTCCTCATTGGAAACTGCTGTTTCATTTCCCGACCGTGTTTACTTCCTGAAATTTCTGCCAATAGAGAGTCTTTTCCTGTTTTTTTATAAGAAATAGCTTGTGGAAAATCATGAAGAGGGTTTTCAAACACAGTCGCTTTCTCTTCAGAGGTATTTTTTGAAACGAAGCTTACAGGAAATCCACCGTTTTGTTTTTTTACAGAGACTATATAATGCAGTTTTTTATCTTTTTCTACAAGCTGAACAGTCTCAAATAGCAGAGTGTCTTTATTCTTCAGAAAATAGCTTTTACCCTGAAATTCAAAGTTACTTTTTCTTGTCCATGTCTCATATAAGCTGCCTTTGGGAGTTTTGGTTTCCCAGGTTCCGAGGAGCCATTCCATTTTTTTGAGTTCACTTTGCTGTTGTGCCCAGCTTCCTGCTGTTAATATCGCGATTATGGCGAGGATTAGTTTTGATTTCATTGTCGTTCTGTTTTATGCTGACAAATTTCAGGTATAAGACCTACTTAAAATTGTAAAAATGCGACAAGGTAATTTTTTGGAGCTGGAAATAACTGAAATCCATCTAAATCATCATTCTGTTCCATAGAAAAGGGAAGACATTTTCAGGTTTTCACCATAGAACTCTTTGGGGGTAAGCCCGGTAAATTCTTTAAAATCTTTGATAAAATGAGCCTGGTCGTAGTATTCAGACTCATGGGCCAGAGCCGTAAGATTAGAGTATTCTTTATGGAGAAGAAGTTTGAGGGTCGTTTGCAGTCTGATAATTCTGGAAAGCTGTTTGGGGCTTAAACCGATTACGGAGGAAAATTTACGTTCCAGTTGTCTTCGGTTGATATTGGTTTGTCGGGAAAGCTCATTCACAGATATTTGTCCGTTAACATTCAGCAAAAGATCTACTGTAGATTGAACAATTCTGTCAATGGTTTCTGTATTAAGCCTTCCGAGTAAAAATGCTTCTACCAGATCTATTTTATCCTCAGTTCTTTTGGCAAGGATAACTTTACTTTCAAGTTCAGTTCCGGAATTTCCGAAGAGTTCCACCAATGAAACTGCTTTATCATCCATTTCTTTTATAGGAATCGTTGCAAACGGAATAAAACCGTCATGATGGAACCGGACAGAAAATATCCCTGTAATTCCCGTGGGCTCTATCTTTAAAGGTTCGGTAAGCTGACCGAAAACACAGCTTCTTGGCTGTACAGTGGCTTTTCCGTCAATATATTGTTTATACAGGTCACCGTGGTGAAAGATCATTTCCATACATCCATCCGGAACGATGGTCTGGGTTTGAGGAACGTCTTCTTTGGCACTGTCCAGGGTCCAATAACACTTAATAAGATCTGCCAGATCAGGATGGGGCTGGAATGTATGATAATCCATATATTTCTCAATATTCTGAGCTTATAAAACTATAAATAAAAATGGAAATAATTTGAATTTTAGAATAAATCATGAAATAAACTCATTTATATGCAAAAACGCTTAGAAGCCCGTATAGGGCGTCTTTTTTCATCCAGTAACTATGCTATTTACCTGAAAAAAGAGACGCTAAATTGAGAAAATATTTTCCGTTTGGTTTTCCCGGTTTTTACATATGAAATACATTAAATTTATGACCGTCAGGGTCTGTAAAGACAAAACCATAATAATTTGGTCCAAAGCTTTCCGGGGGCGAAATAACTGTTCCTCCGGCTTTTTCAACTTCCTCAGCCCATTGGTCGGCTTGCTCTATACTCTCGGCTGAAAGAGTGAAGATGATTTCGTTGGCAATCTGGGAATCACCAAATTTCATCATTTTCAGATTATTTTCTATAACTTTTTTCAGAAAGAAGTGGATGACAAAATCCTGTTCCCCGAAGAAAAAACTTACCAGTTCGTTGGAGCTGTGTGGATTATTGGGCTTAAACCCAAGACTGGTATAAAATTTTTGTGTGCGGTCCAGATCGGCTACAGCCAGATTGGCCCAGATCATTTTAGGTTTCATATTATTTTATTTTTTGTTGAGAATAAAGGTATTTTATTTCATCAGCATAAAACTTGCCATGTGGTAAGTTTTTGTAATTTTATTGGACAGATCATAAAAATTAATGTGGAAGGGCTTTGGCTAGGGCAGAATAAAGAATTTTAGGAAAGATTTTCTTTAAATGAATTTAACATAATATATAAATTAACAAAGAAGAAATAGGAAAAAGTAATGGAATTAAGAAAGGAAATAGAACCTGATTTTGAAACAGCAGAAAAGCTTTATCCGGATGTTTTAAACCTCATTTTAGATTATACAGCATACTGCGATGAGCATGGAGATGAAGATTCCAGCGAATATAAAAATCTGGAAAATAAGCTTCATAGAATGACAGGTAAAGACATGTCACAATTTAATCTTTGGGAATGGTGGGAAGGCAATGGAGCTGAAAACCTTGCTTTTGACATATGTTTAGCGGATCCTGAAAAGGTTGAATGCCTCACCAAAAGTGAATTGGCCGAAATTGTAAGGCGGATGAAAACCTTTGAAATTCCTGACCCTGATGATAAATCCTTCAGGTCTCTGTTTTACAATTATATATGTTTTGGCAGTGATTATTATCCCAATTTCTTGAAAATAAACTGTAAGACGTATGATATCAAGCTGTTTCAGAGGCATAAAAATAAAAATGGGGAATATTTTGAACACAGCGAAGAAGAGATTACAGACCAACTTTGGAACGGAGGTATAATTTAGTATACCCTAATCTAAATAAATAAAAAAAGGGCAGGAGGGTACCTATTATTGGTAATCCTAAGAAATCTCTATTGATTCAGCCAGTTCAGTGCTTCCTTTGTTATGGCGTTGTGCCAGTCTGCCTCGTTGTCCAGAGTGTTGGCTAATTCGTTTGAGCGTTCAAAAAATCGTTGGACATGTCTGGGTTCCGGCACATAATGCGCTTTATGTGAATCCTCAACCATCTTTAAAAATATATTCAATGGAAGAGGGATGATGGTGGAAGTTCCTCCATAAAATTTAATATTCATTTTGTGTAAAGCATAAAAATGCGCAATACAGGCTTCATGTATTTTGGGAGCAATAAACAAGCAGTAAGCGGGTTTATCTATTTCGCGTTTTAATTTCGCAAGATGCCGGGTTACTGGTTCACCTTCGGTTTCGTATTGTCGCTGGCCGTTTTGCATGGTGACTTCTACAGTCAATCCAAAAGTTTCGTAATCACAGACAATATCTGCCATATTTCCCTGCGCAGTTGACATAGGATTTCCGAAGTCGTCAAATTTTAAATTCGCTTTAATATTACCTCCATCCAGCATCGTCATTGCCCGCCAGGTATTCCATTCTAACATCAGAGGGGCATCATACAATGAATTGGCGATTATCTGTTCAAATGTTGTATTGATGTCTTCATAAAGACGATAATCTTTTATGGCTGAAATCTGGTGTGCTAGTATTTGTTCTTTTCTGCTTTCTAACTCGTCAGCAAATATGTCTTTAAGATCCTGTAAAGTCGCAGTGGCAGATATCGTAAGTTCCGGAAATTCACTGTGAATTTTTTCCTCAAGTAATTCTCTGTTGTCAGTTAGTAGGGTTGGTATCGTTGCATTACCCAGATAATCTATGTATTGTTCTTCGTTGTCAATAAAGCAGGGGGTTCTATCGGTGTGCTCTAAAAAATAATCAACTTCTTCCATTTTTTCAGGAACAATGGAAACTGTTTTTCCTAAATGTGAAATATTGACTAAACCCGTTGCTCTCAGATAGCGGATACAGGCATCAGCATAATCCCGCATATTACTGGCTTTTGTACTCAAAAATTTTGGTACTGAAGCATCAGCCGTTTCTCTTGTTTTTGTGTTGCCGGAGCTAATGTCAGAATGATAAATTTCTCTTAATTCCCGGTCAAAATATTCAGCACGAAATTGTTTATAATTGCCTTCGTTTTGTGCTTTAGCTGCTCTGAAACGGTCAATTTTAGCCGTAATTTCATCAAAATTCCGATAATCCGTTAACTGCAGCCCGAAAATCATCAATTCATCAAATTTCAATGAGCCAAACTGCCTGATCAATCTGAAAAGCTCGAGATAAGGTTTTACCCAAAAATCGGCAGAATTTTCACTAGGTTTATGAAATGGGGAAGGAACCTGAAACTTAAGGAGCTGCCTCAGAAATATTTCATCTTTCCGCTTTGAATTGACCAGTTCTTCTCCTGCAGGAGTTAGACGTATTTCGGGGGAAAGAATTACAAAACCAAGTGCTTTAGGGGCTCTGTTTATCCGGTCTCTTGCGCTGAACGCAGGGTCATTTGCTCCCTCTCCATTGAAAAAGTTTTCCTCCTTCAACAGCTCCATAAATTCTCTCTGCGTTTCGACATTCCATTTTTGTCCTGCAAAATGAGTGTTTAATAACTCAATTTCAGGAATCATTTTAGCAGGAGTTCTCGGAGAGGTGGTAACGAATATTACTTTACTGTTGATACTTGCCATGGAAGTTTAGAGCGTTAATTCTTTATTTAATTTTAATGCTTCAACCTGTTGTTCAGCAATGTTTCCATAATTGGAAATTAAAATATGAGAAGCAGAAGTCTTAAAACGGTTTCGGATATTGACAGAATACGATTTTCCATATTCATCCACAATCATATCTCCGTACAATTTTTCAGTTAACGGAGTCCGCCCAATAACCATCAATGCCTTGCATTTTAATCGTTTGTATGCATTGGCTAATTCAGTGTGATTTTTCTCATCAAAACCTCCGTCTTTATATTCTACATTTCCGTAATCAGAAAAAGTACAGTCATAAGGAGGGTCTAAAAACATAAAATCATCTTCTTCTGCCATTTCAAAAATAGCCTGGTAATCAAGGTTATAAATGTCAGTATTCGTAAGCAATTGGCTGTGAGCTTCTGTTACCAAAGCGGTATTAAAATTGACATACCTGCCATAAGGAACATTAAATTCTCCCCTCGAATTGTAACGAATCATACCTGAATAAGCTGTTTTATTGATGAAGAAGTAGAGCAAAGCATCTGAATATCTTTTCTCCGCCAGATCATTAAACATATCTCTGAGCTGATAGTAAAGAGCTTCGTTATGATCCGTAACTCTTTCATTGGGTGTTAAAGCTTTTAATTCTTCAAACTGCTTTCTGTTGGTACGGTAGATTTCCTCAATTTCTGAAAGCTCGTGCTGTAAAGTTTCAAAATCAGTTCTTACACCTTTATAAAATGTCATCAGCTTTGAATTGATGTCATTAATAATCGCTTTTTGAGGCTCAAGGTGAAAGAACATGGCTCCGCCGCCAAAAAAAGGTTCAATGTAGCGGCCGTTAAATTCCGGGATATGTTTTTTTAAGTGTGGAATTTCCTTTGATTTTCCGCCTCTATATTTTACTAGTGGTTTCATGTTCTGTTTTAGAATGTTGGTGAATAGCGATGTTTTCTGCCACAACACTAAGAATTTGTGCTGCTTCATCTTCTTCGGCAATAATATTATAAACTTTGTCTGCTGACCACAATCTAAGGAGTTCTTTTGTATCAGCTTGTAATAAGTTTCCGAGAACGATAACCTGTTCACGTTTTGCCTGTCTGTCGCCTTTTTCGATTTTACAATAGGTTGCTGTGTCAATTTCCAAAATGGAAGCTAACTGTCTTTGGGGAATCTGCTGTTGCTCCCTAAGCATTCTGAGTTTGGAACCAAATATACTTGACATTTTTTATCTTGACATTATTTGGCAAATATAATGATTAATTTTCATCCCAGGATTCTTTCAGAGTTCTGTTAATCGAGAATTAAATGAAAAGATGAAATAGAATAAAAGGCTTTAAAATTAGAATTTAATAATTCCTATAATTTATATTATGTTAAATTGTAATTGTTTCTATATAAAACATTCTGTTGGATCCTCAAATTAGATCCTTTTCAGAGTCTCCTGTACAGTCCCATGTAAAGCTTGAAAATTTATATACGATTCTCAGCGATTAGAGATTTAAAGATTTCAGAACTTAAATTTATAAACCTTTGGATCACAATAAGAATTTCATGAAATTTTAATAAATCTGCCAGATTAGCCAAATCAACGAGAGAAAAAAAATTCAAACTTTATCTAAGCAAAGTTTTTATTTCCTTGGTTTCTGCAAAGCAATTTTCAAAAACAATAACCCTATAATAATCAATAAGAAAATTACCAGATACCTTTCCCAGGATTTGCTGTTCTCAGAATTCTGAATATCACCATAGAAACTTTTCTTTTCAGATAAATTCATTGATGAATGATGATCTTCCCGGTCACCGCCGCCACAAATTCCGCAGCTGCCACCATTTTTAGCACAATGTTTACAATAATTACAGGTTTCGCAGGCGCTGCAATATTCACTGCCTGTGCATTTTCCGCGCCCATAGATCAATTGAAAGTTAAATATCAGAGCTAAAATAAGTAATAATAAAGATCTCATCGTATGCAGTCATGGTTACTATTTTAAAAATACGAAAAGAACAGTTTAAGTCAAAAACGGGAAACCGTAAAAAAACCGCTCTGAAAAGAGCGGTATAATTTTTAATGTCAGTGCTTTTTTGCTTCTTAGCAAGTAGATCCGCACTCAAGTAATTTGATGTGAACAACACCATTAATTACACACTGAGTCTGGCATAGAGCGTTTCCAACAACGGTAGTTACACCGCCAACAACTCCACCAACGGTAGAACCTACTCCACCTACTACTCCACCAACGATGGTTCCTACACCGCCAACTACTCCACCTACTACTCCGCCTAATCCGCCAAGTAGTCCTCCGATTGGATCAAGTAGTCCGTTTCCTGAAATAGCTTTTAATTCGTTTCTGTCTAGTTTTTTTAGATTTTTCATGATATAATTTTATATGATTAATACATCACTAAAATATGAAAAATAATAATAAGTCAAAATATTTTTAAATAAAATAATTATATTTTTTTATTATTTAATATTTCGTTAATATAACTCAAATTTATTGAATTATTCATTTTATTATTTATCTGATTGATTTTAATTATGTTAAATGCCAACTTATGCACTTCGAAATGTTGAATTAATATTAAGAGGCTTATAACGATTATGTAAAGTTTAAATTTTTCTGAAGCCATTTCAGACCAGCAAGCCCTTTTTTAGACCAGATTTGATCTCCAAAATTTGATGCTGACTTCACTATCCGGAGATTATATTGAAAAAAAAATGAACCGTTTTGTGGTCTTTTTAAAGATTAATCAGTTAAAGCAAAAGCCTCTCCGGAATACAGAGAGGCCTTTATAAAATTATTTAAAGTATTAGTTATCCTTTAAAAGTAAATCCATTTGATCATAAAACGAGGTTTTACTATAATCTGCCATTCCTGTATGATGCAGTCTTATTTTACCCTGCTTATCCAAAACAACAGTAGTGGGCAGTGATCCGCTGTAATATTCTTTTGGAATATTCTCTACAGGCGTCAGAAACGGAAGGGTAAACTGATTATCCGTTAAATAAATTTTTCCCAGTTCAGGATTATCATCGAGATTTATGGTAAGAAATACCATATCCGGATGAGCCTTGTATTTCTCATACAATTTCTGAATGGAAGGAAATTCTGCTCTGCACGGTGGACACCAGGATGCCCAGAAATTAATAAAGACTACCTTTCCCTTCAGCTGTGAAGTATTGAAAACCTCTCCTTTTTCATCCGTTACTTTAAAATGGACAGATGCAGACTTCGTTTCATCAGATGTAGGGGAATCTTTAATACTGGAATTAAAGATTCCGGTTGCTATCATCTGCCGCATCAGCCATGCTTTGGCATCCGGGCTTACTAAAAGGATTATAAAAATAGCTGCTAAAGTTAAGGTAGACCAGTTTTTCTTGATCCATATTTTTGTATTCTTCATGATGTGTTTTACTTTTCAGATAATTCTTTTAATGCCTGATAGATTTCATCTTCTCCAAAATCTCTCATCCCCTGAATATTGGCTTCCAGTTTTCCCTGTTTATTATAGATGAGTGTTGTAGGAACTACATTCTTGAATAAGGATGACGGAATCTTGCTTCCGGCAATATGAACGGGCAGATCCAGATTACGCTGTTTCATAAACTTTTTTGCTTTGCTCAGGTTGGATTCTATGTTCAGCATGATAAAAACGATTTCGTCATTCTTAAATTTGTTTTTAAGGCTCTGGATAGAAGGCATTTCCTCAATACATGGTCTGCACCAGGTTGCCCAGAAATTAATAAAGACAATTTTTCCTTTTAAATCACTTAATGATATTTTCTTCCCGTCTTCCTGGATGAAGATAAGATCATCCTCTGAATCCACAGCTGTTTCCTTCTGTGAAAATCTTTGTGATTGCATTTTACTTTTTCCCGGAACCATCTGATAGGAAGTTAAGAAAATAAATAATAGAACAATGGATTTTATATTATGAATGTTTTTCATTTTTTTATTGTTTGATTTCTGATTTTATTGTAGTGTGAAATATCTCTGCACAGCCAATGGATAGTTTTTCAGAAAACTATTTCTTTAAGCCAGATACAAAGACATTATCTTACTGACTGAAAATTAAGTCAGTAAAGCCGGAATTAATCATTAATTGATTCCGGGCGGATATATAAATCAGGAAATCAAATGATAAGTTTACGGTACCTCAGGAAAATAGGGAGATCGTTTTCCAGTTTAGAGCTACTGTAAAAAGGATGTTTTTGAAATTTAGACCATAGAAAAGCTTCGCAGAAAATAATAAATGCAAACGCTGTTAGCTCAGGAAGATCAGAAAAAGAAAAATCTTTACTGTTCTGTTCCTTGGTAAGAATTTCTTTATCCTTACAGATTTTGCATACCGACGGAGCGGGATTCTGATATTTTTTTTCTTTGGTAGGCGAAGATTGGGAAACCGGTGCACAGCCAAAATTCAGTAATTGTCTGATGCTGTTTTTGATAGCGCATGAAGAAATAAGGATACAAAAAGTAAAGACCACTGCTAAAATGGCTCTGAACTTTTGGGGTGTATGCTGTTTCTCAAAAATCATCAGGCAAATATTATATTATTTGATATAACAGCCAAAATATTAACATATTTTATCATCTATTTTTACATGAACATCATATATAGGAAAAGCGCAAGTAAATTTCTTTATTTCCTGCGGTAAAACCAGTCTTAATCATTGATAAACGAAATCAAATTTCGTATTTTTGCCTACATACTTTTATCAATGTCAATTTTTTCAAATAATATACGCTTTTTAAGAGCTAAAAGAAAGCTCTCCCAACAAAATGTAGCCGATGAATTAACGATCTCCAGAGTCCGGTATTCCAAATATGAAAACGGAATATCAGAACCTCCTATCGAGCTGCTGATAAAAATATCCAAATACTTTCATGTAAGTATTGATTTGCTGCTCTCGGTAGATATTGAGAAATATCCGATAGACGAAATGCTGAAGCTTCCGGATAACAGGATTGTTCTTCCGGTTGCCGTAGATACTCATGGAAATGATACCATTGAAATCATTCCCCAGAAGGCCTCTATGGGATATCTGGAGGGTTACAGCGACGTAGATTATATTGAAAGTCTTCAGCGTATAGCACTTCCTTTCCTCACTAACGGAAAATACAGAGCCTTCCCTGCAGACGGAGATTCTATGCCTCCTTTCAGAAGCGGTTCTTATATTGTAGGAAAATATGTGGAAGGCATCAATGAATTAAAACCGGGAAAAACCTATGTTTTTGTCACCTTAAATGATGGAATTACCTATAAACGTTTTAAAGAAAAGAAAGAAAATGCGATCTGTGTAAGTGCTGATAATTCTTTTTATGAGCCTTATGATATTCCTTTTGAGGAAGTTGTGGAGATATGGCAGTATGCTTCAGGAATTTTCCCGGAAGATTTTGAACCCGGAGATTATGAAAGCTATAATTTTAAGGAAATGTTCCGTGAACTGAGGCAGGATATCAGGGAATTAGACCGTAAGGTTACTGTCCGCCGCAGAAAACAATCATAGATACAAGATATTTTGCCGGCCTGCTTTATGAAGTAAGCCGGCATTTAATTTATTTTGATTCTGGAATAACATTGATCGTTTGCAGCCATCTTTCAACAAGCTTTTCCCAATCTGCAATGGGCAGTTTATTCCAATTGGGTATTTTTTGTGCTGATTCGTTGAGACCAAATGCATGTCCTCCTTCTGCATAAATATGATATTCTGTTTTTACGCCTGCTTTCTGTAATGCCATATAGTAAACCAAAGAATTTTTAATATTATCGATATTATCATTTCCTGCGTGTAAAATAAAAGTTGGAGGTGTATTTTTATTGACAGGAATTGTTGGGTTCAGCTCATAGGGTTTAGAGGTGTGGAAAGTCATATGCCCCGGATAAAAAACAATACCAAAATCGGGTTTGCAGCTGATTTGATCTGTAGTATCAGAAATCGGGTATACCCTTTTCTCATAATTGGTACTTACTTCTGCCACCAGATGTCCACCGGCAGAAAATCCCATAACGCCTATTTTATTGGGATCAATATTCCATTCTTTAGCCTGAGAGCGTACTAAGCCAATTGTTCTTTGTGCATCCTGTAATGCTAAAGGTTTAACAGGGTCTTTTTCACAGCGGCAATCTTTATTGTAATGCGGGCCGGAAGCCGGAACTCGATATTTTAGTAAAATCCCTGTAACGCCAATTGATGCCAGCCACTCGCACACTTCGGAACCTTCTAATTCTATAGCTAATTTATTATAACCACCTCCGGGAAAAACTATAACTGCCGTTCCGGTATTATTATTCTTAGGTTTGTAAATTGTTATGGTTGGGTTGGAAACATTTGAGACCATCCCGTCATTGTATATTTCAGTTCCCTGAACCAACTCTGCATAAGGAATTTTTGTCCAAATAGGAATCTGCTTTTGCTCTTGCCAGGGTTTGAACGGTTCAATGACTGTCTCCTTCTTTTCTTTTTCCTTTTCTACCACTTTATTTTTTTTACTCTGGGTGCAGGAGAACATGAAACAGACACCCAAAATTGAGGGAATAATCTTTGTTGAAAACCTATTCTTTAGTCGTTTCATTTTGTGCTGAGTATTTATAATAAAAGCTTTGTAAACAGTAATCAATATACAAAATTTTGACTATACTCAAATTGATTTAAACGAAAAATACGCTATATATCAGTGATTTATCTGTAAAATGAAGGTTTTGTTTCATTTTTTGACTGGCATCAGCTTTAATAATAGAAATGATGGGTAAAAAAGTAGATATACGAATTTTCAGTTTCTATAATAAAGCTGATTTCACTGTCGTAATTGGTTCTGACGGTATCTCTGGCTTCATAGATATATTGAATTTCTCCATCCATATATTTTTTAATTTCCAGATTCAACTTCCATAAGGTTTGAAAATTATCAATACTCTCCAGTACCGTCTTTTGGTCTGTGGGAATGAGTTGTATACAGCTCATATCATATTCGTCCAGGCCCGATGCTCCCATGGCGGAAATAAGGAAGGAAACAAGGTCCGGAATATCTTTTTTCAAAGAGCGGATTAGTTTGAAAATAATTTCATCCCGGTTAAAAGTGACTTCAGTGATATTTGTTTTCGGAATGAGAAAGTCGAGATTACGATTTTTCAACCTTTCCGACATCATAACAGGATCAAATGGCATGGTAAGAATTTATATTTTTTTAAATCCGCAAAACTGGAAATTCTGTACAGTGTCAAAAGGAGTATGGTGATCTTCCGTAAAACATTTTACAGCTTCAAAGTTCTGGCTAAACCTTTCTTTCATTGTTGTTTCGGAATATTGTCTGATCTCCAGTCCGCTGCATTTCTGAGGACCGTTTTCTGAAAATGTCCCTAATAAAAAATGACCATTTTCGGGAATGGATCTGTTTATTAAAGCAACGTATTTTTCAATGTCTTCTTTATCGGTAAGGAAATGAAAAACAGCTCTGTCATACCAGAAATCAAACGGTATTTCATTCTTAAATTCTGTAATATCTGAAACAATCCAGTGTATTTTTTCGGCTTTACTGCCTAAACGTTGTTTTGCTTTTTCCAGTGCGGTCTCAGAAATATCCAATACCCAGATGTTTTCATATCCCTTTTCCAGCAATGAATCGGCAAAATTACTTTCGCCACCGCCAATATCAATAATTCTGGCTGTTTTTGGAAGTTGAAGCTGTTCTAAATACTTCATCGCTGTTTCAGGATATTTCTGTGTCCAGCTTACCTCCTGTGGTGATTTGGTTGAAAATACCTTTTCCCAATGCTCTTTATTTTTCATTTCTAAGGAATTTATGATGAATACCTTTGCAATATTAAGTTTTAAAACTGTAAAAACTGCTAAATGTATTGTTTTTATGCTCCCATAAAAGATGTTATTTGGGAAACATTGTATTATCATTTGGAATACAAGTAATAAAAATATTATTTTTGGCACAAGAAAAGACCCATTATGCTGAATGATGCTTCCCATAAGCTGATTCCGATGACCGATTTTGTCATTGAGTACTACTCAAATGAAGGATATGCCGATCTTCAGACATTAAAAATGATGAAAAATTATGCTGGTTTTTTACGTCAGCGCCTGACGCTTGGGATGTTTGTACCTGTAGATCCTCAGGGAAACATTCTGAAAGAACCTAAAAACTATACTGCATGGAAATCACTTGAGCACAATGATGGCAAAAGAAGTGATACCGCCGGATTTGAAGAACAGATACAATATCAGGCAGCGGAGAAAAAATGTTTGTTTGATGGCTTTAAAGTTGATTATAACGGCTATTCAAAGGTTAGAATTATTGCAGTTTATGATCCTTCTATAGAATTATCCTTTAATAAAAATGATTTATTCCCTTCAGGATTCAATGATGTTGAGTCATTGACTGTTTTTGATGATATTTACCTTACCAAAAGTGCTTTACAACTCATCGGAATAAGGGTGTAAATCGATTTTTTCTGATCAATAAATACAAAATGCCCTTTTTATCATAATCGATAAAGGGGGCATACATTCTTATTTAACCTCAGAGTTCGGGATAAGAATTTTTGATTTATGAGCTTGGAAGCAGGGAGATGGAAGAGGGAAGTTTTGAAGGTCATCAATAATAGATTGCCCTCTTTTTTTAGTAATTTGATTTTACGGAGGATTTCAGTATCTATAACTAAAAGTAACTTCCAGCCTCCTTCTTCCATCTTCCCACCTTTTATATTTAAACTCCTTAATCCGAATTCAGATTATTTATTTGAAAATCAACTATTTTCTGTTCTGCTTATATGTTATAATAGCGATTTCATTATCGTTATAAGACTCATCAGAATGACTACTACTCCAACAATCACGAACATTTTTTTGGTAGGAAGCTTTGAGGTAAGCATGGCAGAAAACGGAGCTGTAAAAACACCGCCCAACAATAATCCCAGTACAATATTCCAGTGGTGAATGCCAATGGTAAAGATAAAAGTGACAGCACTGGTAACGGTCAGTAAGAATTTAGCTACCGTGGAACTTCCCACAACATAGCGGGGAATTCTTCCTTCTTTAATCAGCGTCCCGGTTACTAACGGACCCCATCCGCCTCCTGCAAAAGAATCTATAAAGCCTCCTGCCAATCCTAATACTCTGAGATTGGTTCTTTTCTGCTTTGCCTTAGGTTGCTTGGATTTTTTGCTTTTAAAAGCATTTCTCAGGATGTTTAATCCCAGATATAAGGTATAGCAGGCAATGATGGGTTTTACAATATGAGCATAATGTTCCCCATAGTGAGAAAGCGTTAATGCTCCGATAATAGAGCCAACAATAGCTAACGGAAACAATACCCACACCATTTTTTTATTCACATTTCCTAATTTGTAATGACTGAAGCTTCCCGCTGCAGTAGTGAAAGATTCTGCGGAATGAATACTTGCACTGACAACAGGCGGCGGCACATTAAGCAGTAAAAGTATGGTAGTACATATGACGCCATATCCCATGCCCATTGATCCGGCAACAATTTCTGCCAGAAAACCGGCCAATAACATCCAGTAAAAAATATGCCCGTCTTTATTCAGAAAATACTGAATATTTCCGGAAAGGTTGAATTGATAGACCACCAATCCCAATATTCCGAACAAAAGTAAAACGCCTATGACGGCCAGATAGATATTGGCTTTTCTTTGAGCAATTTTGGTGATATTGATGAGCTTCTCAATTTCCATATTGGATTTTGCAGGAGAAGCTTCATCACCAGAAAGATATTGAGTTGTTATTTTGTTAAGCTCTGCAACCTTATAATCGAAGTCTCCTTTTAACTGATCGCGTATGTTCTGCATATTGTCCAGTACATGATCCATTTCATCAGGGATGGTATCTGTAAAGGTCTCTCTTAATCTTTTTGCGATAGTAGGAGATTTTCCATTCGTGGAGATGGCAATTTTAAGATTTCCTTTCTTAACAATGGAGCCCAGGTAAAAATCACACAGATTGGGTTTATCGGCAATATTAACCAGTACATTTTTCTGATGGGCATGATCCCGGATCTGTGCTGCTAAATCAATATCATTTACAGCAATAATAGCAAGGTCAATAGTTGTAAAATCATTGATATGGTAAGGCCTTTCATGCAATATGATATTCGGAAACTCATGTTGTAAAGTTCTGATCTCCGGAATAATTTCTTTTGCCACCAGTTTTATAGGGGTCTCAGGGGAATTTCTGAGTACTGACTCTAACTTTTCAAGGGAAACTTTGCCACCACCAATGATGAGTAATGACAAAGTTTCAAGTTTTAAGAATATGGGATATAAAGAATTACTCATCTTGATTATAGTTTTAGATCATAGGTAAAAGCGAGATAATATAATCCTCCTATTTCAGGACCTGCTGCATACTGAAAATATCGGTGGTTCAGTAAGTTCGTTGCTCCTATTTTCACATGAGCATTGATTTCCGGAATTTTCCAGGTAGCCTGTGCATCAATCGTATAATAAGCCGGAATTTTCCCCGAAGCTAAGGGGCTTTCCCACATAAAACTGTTCTGCCATCTTGCTACGACCGTAAATCCAATGTTTTTTACTATTTCTCTGTTTCCTACGCTTACATTTACCATCCATTTCGGAGTATTGAAAGCGGTGATAAACAGATCCGATGTATTGTTGGAAGCAAGATCATTATAAGAAACATTGGTATTGATATTATAATTTCCCGTTATATTATAGCGGATTCCTAATGAAGAACCGTAGCTTTTGTACGTACTGTTACTGTTGGTATATACCCTGTAACGGTCCTGCTTACTTCGGTCAAGCATGGCAAGAATAGCGGTATTACTTCCTACCTGACTGTTTTTGGGAACAGCAACTTCCACCTGCCCAAGAAATCCTTCGTAGATATTATAATAGAAATCCCAGTCCAGAACCAGTTTGCTATTAAAAAAAACAGATTTATACCCTACTTCAAATGAGTTGATTTTTTCTGGCTGTAATTTTTGAAGGCTGGCAACGGTTAAAAGCTGTTTGTTATCCTGGGCTGCCTGGCTTTGGCTTTTTCCTCCGTCTATATCAGCATTAACGGCAGAAGTTAATTTGTCGATAGAGGCTAATGTATATGAGTTTTCCAGATACCCTAATCCTTCATTCACTTTTGAAAGACCTCCTACTCTTCTTACATTTCCGTTGTTAACGAATGAAAGGGCCTCAAACAATGACGGAAAACGATATCCGTTCTGAAAAGATGCTCTGAAATTATGCTGATTAACCGGAGAGTAAACTACGCTTATTCTGGGATTCAGCTTGGCTTCAAATTCCGGGTTTCTGTCAATGCGTAAAGCGGCGTTCAGCTTTAATTTGTCATTAAAAAATACTTTAGTAATCTGCGCAAAAGCTCCATATTTCTGATAAATAACGTCTTTCCCGAATGTTCCGTCAGCTAAAGGAATATTTCTTTCATTAACAGGCCTGTTAAAATCAACAAAGTTATTTCCGTCGGGAGTGATGCTGTACAGACGGTAGTCAACACCAGCCAGAAGGTTAAATATTTTCACCAGTCTGCTGAAATCATAGGTAGCCTCACTCTGATAAAATCTGGATTTTTGTTCGAGTTTAGCTCCTCCCGTTGCGGGAGCACCTGCTATTCCTCCATTGGCAGAATCCCAATTATTAATTCCGATAATGGTATTTTTTAACTGCTCAAAAGCAGGAGTGCCGGGTACTGCTCTGTTTTTGTCGGCTTCTTTGCGTGCGAGAATAAAAGCATCATTAAGATTCACGCCTGCATTGAGGTTATTCTGTAATGTGGTCTGAAAGATATTTTTCCAGTTGTTATTGGAAAGGTTGGTTAGATCCAGATTATCTGCCAATGGCTTTAAATTGTAGGAATCCCCCGTGTTTTCAATAGATACATAGGTTCTAAAGGTAAATTCTTTACCTGTTAGCTCTACTTTATGGTTCTGAACGGTAGCGTTTTGTAAACGAATCTTATTCCCTCTTTGGAAAGTCCCGTCCAGCAATCCGTAGCGATATACATACGATGCTTTCCATTGATCTCCGAAACGATAATATAACCCTGCATCAAATTTTATATTTTTTACTTCCGGGCTCACAAGGTCCTTTTCCAGATATCCTGTTCTGGAAACATTGAATGTGGTTGGTTTTCCGTTATAATCTACTTTTACAGCGACTCTGTTGTTTCTTTCATCACCATATTTATTCCAGAGATCTTCAGCGGGATTATTAGCTAAAGGGAAATTAGGATTAGCTGTAATGAATGAATTAGGATTCTGATCTGTGAGGTTGTTGGAAATCCAATCTGTTCCGGTGAAATAAGACGCATTGATTTTTACGGCAAAATTTTTATGAATCACTTTAGCAAACCGCAGTGCACTTTCTCCCAAAGTACTTATTTTATGATTGACATTGTCCACATGGTTAACTCCACCACGGAAATAAACGCTTAATCCTTCGGAAGTAAAAGGGTCTTTCGTTTGTAGACTCGCCAATCCGTTGATGGCATTCATCCCGTATAATGCGGAGGCGGCACCGGGCGTCACTTCCATAGACTGGATGTCCAGTTCTGTAGGCCCGATAGCATTTCCAAGCGGCACACCCAATGTTGCAGATTGTACATCTACGCCATCCACCAGCTGCATAAATCTGAAATTATTTGGTGAATTGAATCCTCTGGAGTTGGGAATTTTCAACGTCAGACTGGAGGTTAAGAGCTGCAGCCCTTTTACATTTTCCAGTGTTTCATAAAAAGAGGCTGCCGGACTTTCCCTGATGGTTTTGATATCAATTTTTTCAATAGCTATCGGTGATCTCAATATTTTCTCAGGAATTCTTGATGCTGAAATAACCACAGCATCAATAATGGTATTCTGAGGATTAAGACTTACGGTTATTTTATTGGATGGAGAAAGAACTTCCACGGTTTGGCTGGTAAAGCCCTCTTTATTAATAACCACACGGAATGGAATGGTGACTCTGGTTCTTATCTTAAAGTTTCCGAGCGGGTCTGTTAATGCGGTATCTTCTGTGTTTTCGATCTGTACTTTTACAGAATCGAGGCCTTTGTGTGTGCCTGTATTTTTGATGCTTCCGCTTAATTCTATGAGCTGCTGCTGTGCTTCTGCCAGGTTAAAAGATAAAAAGGTAAAGGCAATAATACTGGCTTTTGGTAGAAATTTTCCCTGTTTTTTGTTTTTCATTTTCTTCATTTTTTAGGTTGAGAATGAAGCTGTCTGAACTTTTTTAACTACAATAAGACACTAAAGTTTACTATTTAAAACACTTTAGTTCACTTAAGAAAGTTTAAAATAGTACCGCATAAAAGTTCACATAAGATGAAAACCTTTGATTTTCATAAAACTAAAGTGTACTTCATATGCACAAAGCCTGTCACTTAAAAAATACTTAAGTGTTTAAAATTCGTCGGACTTTGGTTTGAGGTTAAATAGAAAAGTTGAAACAGCTTTGATGTATTGTTATTGGAGAATCAACAACACATGCACATTCGCTGGCCTGAAAAAAGAGATTGGTTTTTGTTTTTGTTCAGATTATATTGAAAATTGGCCATATCTTTAATTTAAGGTTTGTAAATAACGGTATGAAAAATCACCAAATGTTTCTTCTGCGAGCCTTTTCTGTACATAAATTCCGAAAAGTTCATCCAGTGTGGTAAGAATTTCTTCTTCGCCTATATTTTCTTTAAATTTTGTATTAAGTCTCATTCCGAGTCTGTCGCCACCGATATGAAGGTTATATTTACCGTATGCCGTACCTACAAATCCGATTTCAGCATTAGGAGATCTTCCGCAGCCATTGGGACAGCCGGTCATACGGATTGTGATGTCTTCCTCTAAAAGACCATATTTTTCAAGAACCGGTTCTATTTTGGTTACCAGAGATGGCAAATACCGCTGTGCTTCCGCTAAAGCAAGGGAGCAGGTATTTAAAGCAACACAGGCAACAGAATTCTTACGAAGCGCACTGGCTTTTTCTGTGTATTCTGAAATGCCGTACTCCTGCAGAATATGGTCAACTTCTGCTTTGTCTGCTTCATTAATATCTGCGAGAATAAGATTCTGGTTACAGGTAAAACGGAAATTAGCTTTTCCGGTCTGAGCAATCTTTAATAACCCTGATTTCAATGGGTATTCTTTGGTATCGAGAACTCTTCCGTGTTCAACAAACAGGGTATAAAACCATTTTCCTTCATGGTTTTGTATCCATCCGTAACGGTCTTTTCTTTGTTCAAATTTAAATTCCCTGGCCGGTTCAAAGCGGAATCCTGCTCTCTTTTCCACTTCGGATCTGTACTGATCAATTCCGAGTTTGTCAATCGTATATTTTAACCTTGACAGCTTTCTGTCACTTCTGTTTCCGAAGTCTCTTTGTACGGTAATAATTTCATAGACCGCCTTCAATACTTTTTCTTCCGTATCTATAAATCCAAGCACAGAGGCCAGGCGGGCATACGTTGCTTCATTTCCGTGGGTAGCTCCCAATCCGCCTCCTGCCGCAATATTGTAACCAACGATTCTGTTGTTTTCAATAATGGCAATCAGGGCAATATCATTAATGAATACATCCACATCATTATTGGGAGGAACTGCAATTCCTATCTTTAATTTTCTTGGAAGATAGCGGTCCTGATAAAGAGGATCTTCTTCCGCTTTTCTGTTAACAATTAATTCGTCATCAATCCATATATCATAATAAGACTGGGTTTTAGGAAGGCACATTTCACTGATTTTTCCTGCCAGTTCGTAAGATTGCTGATGTAAAGGTGATTCTGAAGGATTGGCGGTACAGGTCACGTTTCTGTTAACATCTCCACAAGCTGCAATAGAATCAAGACGCTGAAGATTAAAACTCTGAATGGTTGGCTTTAAATGGGATTTCAAAATACCATGCAGCTGAATGGTCTGTCTTGTGGTGATTTTTATGGTTCCCGTTGAATGATCTTCTGCGGTTTCATTCAATCCTAGCCATTGTTCCGGAGTTAAAAAACCGCCGGGTAACCGCAGCCGGATCATATAGGAATACAACCATTCCAGCTTTTTGGAAACGCGTTCTTCCCTTCGGTCTCTGTCATCCTGCTGATACATTCCGTGGAATTTGATCAGAGTTTGATCATCTTCTCTGATAGCTCCTGTAAAATCATCGGAGAGACTGTCCTTTAATGTACCTCTAAGCCCGTTACTGCTCGTTTTTATTCTTTCTACCGGTGAAAGATTATCTTTATTGTTGCTCATACTTATTTCTTTTAATTTTATGGGTTTTCTGTTGGAGTCTAATAAACATCTTTAGCATATCTGCCGTTAAGCTCCATGTCTTTAAGGTATTGATGTGCTTCTTCTTTACTGCGTTTTCCTTCGTTTTGAATGATATTCAGAAGGGTTTGCTCTACGTCACGGCTCATGGGTTCTTTGGCCCCACATACATAAACCGATGCGCCTCCTTCAAGCCAGTAAAAAACTTCCTGAGCTTTTTGTTCCAGTTTATGCTGAACATATGTTTTTTCTGCCGTATCTCTGGAAAAAGCCAGATCTAAACGGGTTAAGCTTCCTGTTTTAAGGAAATCCTGGATTTCAGCCTGATAAAGAAAATCTGATACAAAATTTCTATCTCCAAAAAAAAGCCAGTTTCTTCCTTCTGCGCCTATTGCATCACGTTCCCAAAGAAAAGATCTGAAGGGAGCAATTCCTGTTCCCGGACCAATCATAATGATATCTTTACCTGCCTCTGGAAGCTTGAAATGTCCTGCCTCCTGAATATAGAACTCAACATCTTCTCCTTCATTAAATCCGCTGAGAAACCCACTGCAAAGACCATTGTGTTTCTCATGGTCAATAAAGAATTCTGATTTGGCAACTGTAATATGAATTTCATTCTCACCATGAGCTTCCAAAGATGAGGATATGGAGTACAGACGGGGAGCCTGACCTGTTAATACCTGAATGACTTCTTCAAATTCTTCAGCATTTTTCACTGGATAAATTCGTAAAAGATCAAGAAGGCTTAAACGGACTTCCGGAATAGAATGTCCCGTGATCTTTGCATATTGGGCAACAACGGATTTAAGCAGATAGCTGATGTTAAGATGTTTATACAAAAGCTCTGCTGCACTGTCTGTAACTTTTGAGGTTTCAATTTGCTTTTTGGGATCAATTCCTGTCAGGCTGATAATTTCATCCACTACTGATTTTGAATTCAACGGGACAATTCCCAAAGCAGCACCAGGCTGATAGACCAGAGCTTCTTCTGTTTCTATTTCGATGTGATAGGTTTCTTTTTCAGAAGTAATATCATTTAGATTGATAATGGATGAAACTTTACCCAGATATTTTTTTCTGCCTGTTGAAGCTTTTGAAGCTGAGCTATTTTTCGTCCTGTTATCAGCATTTTTATTCACTGTTTCGAATACATGTTCTATCCATTGAGCAGCCTCTTGTTCATAGTCTGTATCACATTTTTTTAAAGGAATAATTCGCTGGGCTCCCAAAGTTTCAAAACGGAAATCTACATCTTCTCCTGTCTTACAAAACAGCGGATAGCTGCTGTCTCCCAAAGCTAAAACTCCGAATTTTAGATGACTGAGGTTTATTTCATTTTCATAAATATAATCATAGAATTTCCTGGCGAGTGCAGGTGGTTCACCTTCTCCCTGGGTACTGATCACCACAAAAAAGAATTCTTCTTTGGATAAATCTTTAGGCTTGTATTGGGATAAATCGGCCAGTTTAACCTGAATTCCTTTTTTCTTAATAACCGAAGCTAAACCTGTTGCCAGTTTTTTACTGTTTCCGGTTTCGGTACCGTAAGCCAGGGTAATTTTTTTCACAGCATTCGGGGCTGTAATTTCAGTGTGCTGAGGAGGCAGTACAGCGGTAGTTAATGTTCCTCCGGCTAGGCCTGCCAGGTATCCGCTTGCCCAGATGGCTTCATCTCTTGAAAAATCACCGGAGATTTGTTTGAGAACATTTAATTTGGTTTCAGACAGCATATTCAAAGAAATTTTGAGGGTTGGATATAAGACTTCCGTTTTCAACGGATTTAAAATACAGGCCTTCTTGTTCTGCGTTGTCCAGCCAGGAAAACTCTTCATGCAGGTTCACAACTTTACCGATGATCACCAAAGAAGGAGATGCAAAGTTTTTGTTTCCAAAATGGGTATTAAAATCCTCGAATGAGGAGGTATACACCTTTTGAAAAGGGGTTGTAGCCTGCTCAATGACCGCAATTTTTTTCTCACCGGAAATTTCAAGCTGTCTGAATTTTTCTACAAGCCGGGTAAGGTTTCCTTTAGACATATAAAAGACAAGCGTATCGTTGGTAGCCGCCAGTTCTTTCCAATATTCTTCATTGAGAATCTCAGATTTATAATACGTCAGAAAACGGACTGATGTTGAGTATCCCCGTGCGGTTAAGGGCATTCCTGCAAAGGCTGCTGCACCTAAAGCCGCTGTAATTCCGGGGATAATCTCATAAGGAATATGGTTTTGTTTTAAGGCCTGCAATTCATCCAGAATATTGGAAAATATGGAAACATCTCCCCCTTTAAGCCTGACAACGGTTTTATTCTGCCGGGCATACTCCACCATTAAAGTATTGATATGAGATTGAGGGGTAGAGGCATTTTTACTGCACTCTTTGCCTACATAGATTACTTCTGTGCTTTGGCTGACATACGTTTCCATAATTTCAGGGCTTACAAGGCGGTCACATAGAATAACGTCTGCTTTCGTAATGGCTTTTACTGCTTTTACGGTGATGAGTTCAGGGTTGCCGGGGCCTGCACCGATAAGGTAAACCTTTGGTGATTTTATGATTGTTTTCATTGAAGTCGATGTTTATTAAGGATTTAGAAGAGCCCTTCTACTGACAGATATCTTTCTCCGGTATCGTAGTTGATGGTAAGAATTTTAGCGTTAGATGGTATTTCCGGTAAATGTTTTGCAATGGCTGCCAAAGCTGCTCCTGTAGAAACGCCTACAAACAGACCTTCTTTTTTTGCTGCATTGATAGCATATTCATAAGCTTCGTCCTTGCCTACTGTAATGACTCCGTCCAAAAGAGTGATATCCAGAATGGAAGGTACAAATCCTGCTCCCAAGCCCTGTAATGGATGGGGTGCGGGGCTTCCTCCGCTTAATACTGGAGATAATTCCGGTTCTACAGCCAATACTTTAACATTCGGAAATTTTTCTTTGACCACTTTTGCGATTCCGGTGATATGCCCTCCGGTTCCTACGCCTGTGATAATATAATCAAGGCCGTCCGGAAAATCATTTAAGATTTCCTGTGCAGTAGTTTCGGTGTGTACTTTTACGTTGGCAGGGTTGTCAAACTGTCTCGGAATCCATGAATTGGGTGTTTCTTCTGATAATTCATTTGCTTTTTCAATAGCCCCTTTCATTCCTTTTTCTCTTGGAGTTAACACGAATTCAGCCCCATATGCTTCCATAATTTTACGGCGTTCTATGCTCATGCTTTCCGGCATTACCAGAATAAGCTTGTATCCTTTTACAGCAGCAACCAATGCCAGGCCTATTCCTGTATTTCCGCTTGTAGGCTCTATAATGGTGCTGTCTTTATTTAATAACCCTCTGGCTTCTGCGTCTTCAATCATTGCCAATGCAATTCTGTCTTTAATGCTTCCGCCCGGGTTGTTTTTTTCTAATTTGATCCAGATTTCATGGTCTGAACTGAATAATTTATTGATTTTTACGACAGGTGTGTCTCCAATCGTTTCTAAGGTATTCTGAAATTTCATATCAATATAATTTTTATCTTTTTTGTTTTAGATCACAAAGGTTAATGATTCCGGTAATGAACTGTTATCCTTTATTTTTATTTCACTTTTATGATAGACCAGAGAGTTGGCCGGTACATCCTGGGTAACCCAAACATTTCCTCCGATGATACTCTCTCTGCCTATGGTTGTATTTCCTCCTAAAATGGTTGCTCCTGAATAAATAATCACACCATCTTCAATATTGGGATGCCTTTTCTGGTTGGCTTTTTCTTTGGAGACATTCAACGCTCCCAGGGTTACTCCCTGATAGATTTTGACATTGTTTCCAATCACTGTAGTTTCTCCTATAACAATTCCGGTTCCGTGATCAATGAAAAACGACTTTCCGATTATGGCTCCGGGGTGAATATCAATTCCTGTTTTGCTATGGGCATATTCTGAAATCACACGAGGTACTATTTTTACATCCTGGCTCCAAAGCTGGTGCGAAATACGATAGACATAAGTGGCAAAAAAGCCGGGATACGCCAGGTATACTTCTTCCAGAGAATCTGCCGCAGGATCAAATTCCAAAATAGATTTTGCATCCAGAACCAACTGATTATACAATTCAGGCAACGCTTCAAAAAATTGATGAATGTGGACTTCAGTATCGTCTTTACTCTCTGTTACCGAATGAATTAAATCAAAAAGTGTTTCCTGCAATGCCTCAAAATTTCTTTTCAGCTGATCTTCAGAATTGTCTTTTTGGGGAAGAAAAAGAGCTTCATAAAGATCTTTAACCCATCTTTTCGTTCTTATTTTATCAAAGAATCCATGCATGTTATTTTGTTTAGCCTGATGAATTCTTGTCATTAAATGATTGGAAATTGCCATTGTTTCTATTGAATTATACAGGCTGCAACAGTTGAATTAGAAGTTTCATCTACCAAAATTGCAGACCCTGTTGTTTTATTATGGATAAAGCTGTCATAAACCAAAGGTTGTGCCGTTCGCAAGGTCACTTTTACAATTTCATTAAGTTTAATTTCATCTTCGGCCTGCTCCCGGTTAAGCGTATTCACATCCATCTTATAATCCACATTTTTCACAATAGCTTTTACGAGTCTGCTATTCTGTTGTAACAGGTATTTATTGCCGGGTTGCAGCGGTTTTTGGTCAAGCCAGCATAAGAGAACTTCCACATCCTTTTCAACTTCCGGAAGATGTTCTCCTACAGCAAACAGATCTCCTCTGCTGATATCCAGATCATGAACCGTATGAATAACGGCAGGCTGGCCTTCAAATGCTTCCTCTTTTTCTACTCCGTTGATTTCAATTTTAGAAATTTCAGTCGTTAAACCTGCCGGAAGAACTACCATCGTATCTCCTTTTTTAAATTTCCCGCTGAGTATCTGCCCGGCATATCCTCTGTAATCATGCAGCTCTTCTGTCTGGGGACGGATCACATACTGAACCTGAAAACGACTTCCGGTATTATTTTTCTCATTCAATGTTACCTGTTCCAGATATTCTAAAAGGGAACTTCCTTCATACCAGTCTGTTCTTGATGATTTTGAAACAATATTATCTCCTTTCAACGCTGAAATCGGAAAATAGGTGACGTCATTCAATCCCAGGTTTTCTGCAATAGTAGAATAATCTGATTTTATGGTTTCAAAAACCTCTTCTGAATAATCTACCATATCCATTTTATTAATAGCTACGGCTACTTTTTTCAACTGTAATAATGAGGCGATGATAGAGTGTCTTCTTGTCTGTTCGATAACTCCTTTTCTGGCATCGATCAGGATCACCATCAGCTCGGAATTGGATGCTCCGGTAATCATATTTCGGGTATATTGCACATGTCCCGGAGCGTCTGCAATGATAAATTTTCTTTTTGGAGTTGAAAAATAGCGGTACGCCACATCTATCGTGATGCCCTGCTCTCTTTCTGCCCGCAGTCCGTCTGTTAACAGTGCAAGGTCTACCCCGTCTTCATTTTTGTTTTTAGAATGTTTTTCAAGCACTTCCAGCTGATCCTGTAAAATACTTTTGCTATCGTAAAGCAGTCTGCCGATAAGGGTACTTTTCCCGTCATCTACACTTCCTGCTGTTATAAATCTTAATATGTCCATGGGTTGTAATTATAAGTAATGAGTAATGGGCAATGGGTAATATTGCGGTGAGAATAAGTAAAAGCTGCCCATTCCATTACTTATTATTCATTGCTGACTGCTTATTAAAAGTAGCCTCCTTTTTTGCGGTCTTCCATTGCTGCTTCAGTTACTCTGTCATCAATACGGGTTTCTCCGCGTTCTGAGATTCTTGTGGCCGCAATTTCTTCTATTACAGCGTCTATCGTTTCTGCATTTGATTCTACTGCCGCGGTACAGGTCATGTCTCCTACTGTTCTGTAGCGTATTTTTTTGGTAGTGACAATATCATCGGATTCTAAAAAAACATGTTCCGAATTAGCCAGCCATTGTCCGTTAAAGTCTACGACTTCCCGTTCATGCGAAAAATATATAGAAGGCAATGCGATTTTTTCTCTGCGGATATAGTTCCAGATGTCAAGTTCGGTCCAGTTGCTGATCGGGAAAATTCTTACATTTTCTCCTTTGTGAATTTTTCCGTTAAAAATATTCCACAATTCAGGACGCTGAAGTTTGGGATCCCATTGTCCGAATTCATCACGAACAGAAAATATTCTTTCCTTGGCACGGGCTTTTTCTTCATCTCTTCTTGCTCCTCCGATGCAGGCATCCAATTCAAATTCCTCTATCGTATCCAGTAAAGTATAGGTTTGCAGCCAGTTTCTGCTTGGAAATTTGCCCTTAGCTTCAGTCAGCTTTTTACTTTTTATGGTATCTTCAACCTTTCTTGCGACTAGGTCGACATTCAACTGACGAACGAGTTGATCCCGAAATTTCAAAACCTCCGGAAAATTATGTCCGGTATCTACATGAACGAAGAGAAACGGTATTTTCCCGTGAATGAATGCTTTTCTTGCCAGGTGAGCCAGTACAATACTGTCTTTTCCTCCACTGAATAACAGCGCCGGACGTTCAAACTGCCCCGCAACCTCTCTTAATATATAGATAGATTCGGACTCCAGCTGATCTAAATAGTTTAATTGATGTATTGACATTTCTTTATTTTTTTATTGATGAATATGCAGCCCGCATTCTTTTTTATTGGCGTCTTCCCACCACCAGCGGCCCGCTCTGAAATCTTCTCCTTCTTTAATAGCTCTGGTACAGGGCTCACATCCGATACTTACAAATCCTTTTTTGTGTAACTGGTTGTAGGGTAAATGATGGGCTTTAACATAATCTGCTACCTGCTCAGAAGTCCAGTGAAGAAGGGGATGAAACTTGATGATCTTATTATCAGGATCCCATTCCAGTTGTGGCATATTTTGACGGTTGGCAGAATGTTCCGACCTAAGACCTGTGATCCAGATTTCATATCCGGCCAATGCTTTTTTCAAAGGATGTACTTTACGAATGGTACAACAGGCTTTCCTCTTTTCTACAGATTGATAAAATGAATCTGGTCCGTTTTCTGATATGAATTGTTTTAATTCTTCGGTATCCGGATAATACGCTTTAATATTTTTTTTGAAAAAGGCTCTTGTGTTCGTCCAGGTTTCATAGGTTTGTTCAAAAAGTCTTCCTGTATCCAACGTAAATATTTCAATATTCAGATCCTTTATCAGATGAGTGATGACCTGATCTTCATAACTAAAGCTTGTAGAAAAGATGATCTTACCCTGAAATCTATCTGCCAATATCTGTAATCCTTTATCCTGAAGTAAGCCTCCAGAAGCCTCTTCCTGTAGTTGATCAAATTTATTTTTCAGATTGTTTTCCATATCCAATTAAAATTAAGTCCTGCAAATATATATAAAATTCTACAACTCCTATCAAATTAGTAGAGTTTAGGTAAAAAAAATTTAATCTTTGTTGATAAACTTAGTCAGAGTGGCTTCCATCATGCTTTTTCTGGTCTTTTCCCGAACGATAATCAACTCCTTTCTAAGGTAGCAGACTGCTTCATCTACACAATCATCACAGGCTTCATAAAAATTTAAAGAAACGCAGGGTGTAAGGGCAATCGGTCCGTCAAAAATGCGGTAAATATCTGCTAATGAGACTTCATCGGGAGATTTTAAGAGATAATACCCCCCTACTTTACCTTGTTTACTATTGACCAGTTTAGCTCTTTTAAGTTCCAGAAGGATTTGTTCTAAAAATTTTTTGGGAATGTTTTCGTCCTGTGCAATAACGGAAGTGGGCAGAAAGCCTTGATTGTAATTTCTTGCTAATCTGACCATTGCTTTTAGTGCGTATTTGCAGCGTTTCGACATCATAATTCCTGCAAGTTATAACAAATTATCTGATAAATGAAATATAGAACCTGGAATGAGGTTATTGCTTTATTTCTAAACCTATTAGGTTGATGTTCTCCAATTTAATGATTCTGCAATAGAAAATAAGCCAGTTCTTCCTCCTCCCGGACCAGATTTTCTATTCTTTTGAATCCGTTTTTCAGAAGTACTTTTTGTGATCCGGCATTTTCCAGATCGGTAACAGCAACAATTTCTTTAGTATCGTTCAATGAGCGGCAATAGTCAACCAATGCCTGGCATACCTGAGTTCCAAGACCTTTCCCCCAATAGTTTTCACCCAGTGTGTACCCTATTTCTACCTGATCCGGATTATGGAAAAAAGTTCTGGCCAGGCACATTCCGACAAAATCATTATTTTCTGCATGAAATATTCCCCATCTGCTGAAAGGACTGTTCTGGTAATCTGATAATGCCTTATCAAACATTTCTTTATATTCTTCCGGGGTTTTATAGGGAAGATAGCGGGTCACATTTTCATTTTCGAAGAGTTTACTGAACAAAATAAACTCCTGAGGGGTAAATTCACGGATGATAATCGTCTCGTTTTTATAATACATAAGAATAGAATCTCGTACTGGTTAATGATTAAATAAAAGTACGTAAATAAACTAAGAAAGGTTCACTTCATGAGATAATATTCAAAATAAAAACTGGATTTAATTAACCTGAATTCTTAAATATAAAAGGTTGGAAGATGGAAGAAGGAGGCTGGAAGTTACTTTTAGTTATAGATACTGAAAATCTCTGTAAAATCAAATTAGCTAAAAAAGATGGCAATCTATTATTGATGACCTTCAGAACCTCCATCTCCCTGCTTCCAAGCTCTATAAATCAAAAATTCTTATCCCGAACTGTGGTTAATTTATATTAATTGAAACGTTCAGGATTAAAAATATGAATGTCTGCTGTTGGTTTTTGTTCGTTGGCAATTTCAGAAACTGTTTTTCCAAAAACGGGTCCAAGGCTCAATCCCATCATTCCGCCACCGCCAGCAATGATTAGATTTTTCAATCGGGAAGATTCTCCCAAGTATGGAAGCCCATCCGGTGCGCAAGGTCTGTAGCCAAACCATATTTCAGATTCTTTGGGCATTTTTACTTGAAAATCAGGTAAATATTTTGGAATAGACTGAATGATCCCTTCTACCCTTTTCATATTTATTTTATCATGATGGGAAGCCAGCTCCATAGTCCCGCCAAAACGAATTTGTCCATCCATGGGCGTAACAGCTACTCTTGCTTCCAATAATAATGCAGCATGCTCTATTTGGCTGAGCGGATTTTCAGGACGGTGCATCAATGAATAGCCCTTTCCTGGCATCAATTGAATTTTAATACCTGCTTTTTGGGCGAGTTCGGGTAAAAATGAACCTCCTGTCATAACAAACCGATCTGCTGTAAATTTTTGATCATTGGCGATGACCGCCTTAATATAGTTTCCGGAAGTCTCAAACCCTTTTACCTGATGATGAGTATGGAAGATGACTCCATTATTTTTAAGATAAGCGATCATTTGTTGCATCAGTTTCATGGGGTTCATATGCCCGTCGCATTTATAGTTGATGCCCCCAATGACATCGAGTTGGGTATTGGGTTCCAGCGCTTGAATTCCTGCTTTATCCAGAATATCAACACGTAAGCCCATACTGATGGCTTTATGGGCAAGCTCTGTTTCTTCCTGTGCTACTTTCTCCGTTTTATAGAGCATCAGAATACCGTTTTGATTCAGTTCAAAATCAAACCCATCCTTTTGGGCAATTTCATTATAAAGTATGCTGCTTGCCAGGTTGAGATCCCTGATTGCGGATGCTGAACGATCTACATGGCTTTGATTGGAATGTTTTAAAAATTTCAATCCCCAGGAGATGAGTCTCGAATTAAGTGAAGGTTTTACATAAAACGGACTTTTACTGTCAAACATCCAGCGTATTCCCTGAGCTACCACTCCCGGAGCGGCCAATGGCGTAAAATGACTGGGTACGATCATCCCGGCATTGCCATAGGAACAATTGTTGGTAAGATCATTCTGCTCCAGAATTTCTACTTCCCAGCCTTTCTGCAAAAGATAATATGCTGAGCTTAATCCTGCTATTCCTGCACCAATGATAAGTGCTTTTCCTTTATTCTGTGTCATACGTTTGTTTACATAACCTGAAATCCCTGCCAGTAAGGATCTTCATCGTCAATAATAATCTGATTATAACCGGTAATTCTTGCCCAGCCTTCTACTGAAGGAATAATGGCAGGTTTTCCGCCAACACTGGCTGTTCCTTCAATTCTTCCGATAAACTGCGAACCGATATAGCTTTCATGAATGAATGTTTCCCCTTCTTTTAATTTTCCTTTAGTATACCATTGAGCCATTCTTGCGGAAGTTCCTGTTCCACATGGTGAACGATCCAGAGCATTCTCACCTACTAACACGGCATTTCGACCACTGGCTTCAGGATCTTTTGGATTACCAGTCCATTGAATATGGCTTAATCCGGTAATATGTTCGTTTTCAGGATGAATAAATTGATATTGATCATTGAGTAATTTTCTGATGAGCTTCCCATAGTGAATCAGCTGGCTGGCTGTAAAATCAGAAATATCTCTGAAATTTTCCTGAGGATCTATAATGGCATAAAAGTTTCCGCCATAAGCTACATCCGCTTTTATTAATCCCAGATCCGGACACTCAACTTCAAGGTTTTCAGCATACAGAAAGGATTTTACATTGGTCAGTTTTACAGATTTTACTTTTTTTCCTTCCTGCACATAATCTATAAGAATAATTCCTGCCGGTGTCTCAAGGCGCAGCTTCCCGGGAATTTTGGGTACAACCAGGCCTTCTTCTATGGCAATAGTAACTGTTCCGATGGTTCCGTGTCCGCACATGGGAAGACATCCACTGGTTTCAATATATAAAACTCCGATATCATTTTCTTCGTCAATAGGCGGATACAAAATACTTCCACTCATCATATCATGACCACGGGGTTCAAACATGAGTCCTTTGCGGATCCAGTCGTATTCCTTCATAAAATGAAGCCGGCGCTCCATCATGGAATTTCCTTTTAAAATAGGCCCGCCTCCCGCCACAAGACGTACAGGGCAGCCACAAGTATGAGAATCTATACAAAAAAATGTTCTGTTCATGTTGTTTGCAATTTTAATGATCCTGAATGAATTTCACCATCCACTATTCTGCTGATCTGCAATGGATTCTCATTCTTCAGTTCTTCCGGCAGAAATTCACCCGGCCAGTTCTGGAAGGTGATGGGACGAACGAAGCGTTTGACTGCATCTGGTCCTACAGAGGTAAAACGAACATCTGTTGTAGACGGAAAAGGCCCTCCATGCTGCATGGCATATACTACTTCTACTCCTGTAGGCATCCCGTTGAATAATAATCTGCCACATTTGTCTTTTAAAAGGTTGATCAGATTCATATTTTCATGGAGATCTTCATGAGTGGCTGCTATGGTAATGGTTAATTGTCCTTTCAGCTGTTGAGCAATCTCTGTCATTTCTTCCCGTGTTTCACAAGTCACAATGATTCCAAAAGGTCCGAAGATTTCTTCGCTTAATATCTTATTATGAATAAAGTTTTTAGCATTGGTTTCTATAACAATAGCACGTCCCTTCCATTCATCAATTTCTGTATCTACTGATGCAATAATATTTACTTCAGGTTGTTCCACTGCAAGGGTTTTATGCTTTTCAAAAGTTTCAAATATTCCTTTGTGAAGCATATTGGAAGGAATAATTTCTTTAATTTCATTTTTCAATGCAGTGATAAAGCGGTCAAGGGATTTTCCTTTAAGCGCAATAAACACTCCCGGGTTGGTACAGAATTGTCCTACTCCTAGTGTTAAAGAAGCAATATATTCTTTTGCCAGTGCTTCAGCTTTGTTTTCAAGTAGATGCGACATCGCAAATATGGGGTTGATGCTTCCCATTTCTGCAAATACCGGAATAGGGTTTTCACGACGGCTAGCCAAATCAAATAAAGCTTTTCCTCCATTGAATGAGCCGGTAAATGCTACAGCATGGATGTCTTTATGCTGAACCAGATAAGCTCCTACATCATTGGAAACTCCGATAATATGGCTAAAGATCCCCTCCGGCCATCCGAATGCTGCTACAACAGCCGTAATAGCATCAGCCATCATTTGTGAAGTCTTAGCATGTGCCGGGTGGGCTTTTATAATCACAGGACATCCTGCTCCAATAGCACTCGCTGTATCACCTCCCGCCGTAGAAAATGCAAAAGGAAAGTTACTGGCACCAAAAACAACCACAGGTCCTATACCTACATTATATTTTCTGAGGTCTCCTTTTTGTTTGTCGGGTTGTGCAAGGTCAATTCTTGGTTCAGTGTATATTCCTGTGGCTACAGCTTTTGCATAACTTCTCCATTGTCCTGTTGTTCTGGCTTTTTCACCGGTAAGTCTTGCTAAAGGTAATGATGTTTCAGCATGTGCTGTTGTCAGAAGTTCTTCTCCTAAAGCTTCAATCTGATCGGCAACAGCATTCATAAATTCAGATCGTTCTTTTATATTTGTATTTTTCAGAAACTGATATGCCTCGGCAGCCATCTGAATTCTCCTATCCATATTTTCTTTTGATGTTTCTTCCATCATCGCTTTATTTTTGGTGTTAGTCTAATATTGGGCGGTTGGCTCTGCCTTGCTCAATGATCTCTTTAATTCTTACAGCCTCTTCTCCTTGTAGTTCCAAGCGCGGTGCCCGTACATAAGGACTGCTTATTCCTTCTGAAGTGGCGGCCAGTTTAATATACTGAATAAGTTTGGGATGAATATCCAGCTCCAGCAAAGGCATAAACCATCTGTAGATGGCTACAGCTTTTTCATATTCCCCTGCTTTAACATAATTGTACATAGCCATTGTTTCATTAGGAAAAGCATCTACAAGCCCTGCTACTAGGCCATCTGCTCCAAGCATCAATGTTTCCAGACAAATCGTATCCACACCTCCGAGGATTTTGATCCTTTTGCCAAAACGGTTAATCATTCTGGTTACATTCGCAAGATCTCTTGTAGATTCTTTAACAGCCTGAATGGTTGGGTATTCAATAAGCTCCTCAAACATTTCAATAGTAACATATATTCCGTAATCTACAGGATTATTGTAAATGAGGATAGGAAGATCTGTAGCAGTAGCCACAGCTTTAAAATATTCTACTACTTCACGGCTGTCTGCTTTATAGCGCATCGGTGGGAGCAGCATGAGGCCATCTGCACCTAATTCTTTTGCTTTTTGAGCGAAATATATTGCATTTTTGGTTGTATTTTCAGAAAGATTAAGAATGACAGGAATTCTTCCTTGGGTAATCTTTTTTGCGTATTTCAGCAGCTCAAATTTTTCTTCCGTTTCTAAAACGCTGGCTTCTCCCAGTGTTCCTGCAAGAATAATTCCGTGAACGCCAGATTTAATCTGGGCTTCTGTATTAAGGGCAAACATTTCAAAGTCTATCTCCCCTTCTTTTGTAAAAGGAGTTAATACAGCAGGATAAATACCTTCCCAGTTTAGTTTTGTACTCATATCAAATAATATTTATCCAAAACTAGTAGAATTTCAAAACGGTAAATGTTAATATTTTAATAGATTCTAACCATATTTTAACAGGTGGTTTTTTATTGCTCTATTGTAGCCTCTTTGTAATGTTTCAGATATTCTTTAGGTGAATATTTCATAATGGACTTGAAGACCCGGTTAAAATTGGTAAGGCTATTGAACCCGCTGTTAAAGGCAACAGAAGAAATACTGTACATATTGCTGGCTGTCAATAGTCTGCAGGCCCGCTGTACACGGAGTTCATTAAGATACTCAATATAAGTTATTCCGGTTCTTTTTTTAAAGGACCTGCAAAACGCCTGAGGGGTCATACAGGCTTCTTTGGCGATACTGTCAAGAGTGAGTTTAGTTTGGGCAAAATTTTTCTTGATAAAGGTCTGGGCATCAATAATCCTTTTGTCGGTATCGGAAATATGATCAGGTAATTTTTTCTCTGAAGATAAAGGAATATGCAAATACCTGTTTTGCATAAGGTGGTTTAAAATCCTGATGAAATCTATAATCTGATCTACTCCTTTTGCTTTTTGTAATGCCGCAATGCTTTCCCCAATACTTATTTTTAGTTTGGAAGCTACCTGGAAGCCTACTTTTGAATGATCTATAAAGCTTTTAAGTTCTCCAAATTCTGGTAAGTCGAAAAATCCGGATATCTTTTTATGAGGGTCAAAAAAAATAGAAATGGAATGAACCTTTTGTTTTTCATTTTTATCAAAATCACCTCGGAAAACATGCGATTGATTGGCACCCAGATAGAAAATATCACCGGCTTCAAAATTGAAAAGGTTTTGTTCTATAGCCAGTGTTCCATGTCCTTTAAGGATCCACATGATCTGAGTTTCCGTATGACGATGGAAATAAGGGTAGAAATTAGGCATCATATCTTCCTGGATGCGAATGCTTTTATTGGTATCGGCAGGTACAGAAAACTGGAGACTTTTCATAAGATCAGCACTTTATATGAGCAGGTTAAAATATTGCCGAATTTAAGCAAAATATGAACATTGAATATCATATTAAAATCCAAACTTTACATATCCTTTATTTTACCGAATAAAGAGATGCAAATAGTACAAAGTCGTAACTTTAAAGCTTTAAATAAAAAAGTAATTATCATATGTTTTCAGTACAAACTTATCAAGATAGAAGAGCTGTATTACAAAGCAGTGTTGCCAACGGAATTTTATTATTCCTGGGAAATATAGAGAATCCCGTAAACTTTGAACACAATCCATATTATTTCCGTCAGGACAGCACTTTCTTATATTATTTCGGGATTCAGGAACCCAGGATTGCGGCTATTATTGATATTGATGAAAATAAGACTATCGTTTTCGGAGATGAATTAAGTATTGATGATATTGTATGGATGGGCAGACAGGAAACCCTGAAAGAAAAAAGCCTGAAATCAGGAGTACAGGAAACTTTACCTTACGCCCAGCTTTCTCAATATCTTCTAAAAGCACAAAACTCCGGCAGAAAAGTACACTATCTGCCTCCCTATCAGTCTTCCAACAAAATTTTGTTAGTGGATCTTCTTGACATTAAAATAGGAGAACTGCGGCCTTCTGTAGAGATGATTAAGGCAATTGTAAAGCAGCGTTCTGTAAAAGAGCCTCAGGAAATAGTACAGATAGAACAGGCAGTAAATGTATCCAATGAAATGCATCTGTTAGCCATGCGTATTGCCAGACCGGGTGTTAAAGAATATGAAATAGCCAATGCCATTCAATATCTTGCAGCCAATAAGGAATGCCAGATGTCTTATCCTCCTATTGTCACCATAAACGGAGGCATACTTCATAATCATTACCGTCTTAATACCCTGAAAGAAGGAGATCTTTTCCTGAATGATTCCGGTGCTGAAACCGCGATGGGATATGCCGGTGATCTTACAAGAACATTCCCTGTAAGCAATACTTTTACTACAAAACAAAAGGAAATGTATGAAGTGGTTTTGAATGCTTTTAATAACGCTCAGCATCTTCTGAAACCGGGTGTCAGATTCAAGGACATTCATCTGAAAGCTTCCCAGCATCTGGTAGAAGGACTTATTGACTTAGGATTAATGAAAGGGGATCCTGAAGAAGCTGTGAAAAATCATGCCCATACCCTATTTTTCCAATGTGGATTGGGGCATATGATGGGGCTTGATGTGCATGATATGGAAGATCTTGGTGAACAATATATCGGCTATACTGAGGAAGAGCCAAAGGATACCAAAACATTCGGACTTAAATCCTTACGCTTGGGTAAAGAATTAGATTCTGGATTTGTAGTAACGGTTGAACCTGGTATTTATATGATTCCTGAACTGATTGATATCTGGCAGTCCGAAAATAAAAATGCCGCTTTTATCAATTATGATAAAGTGAATGAATACCGAAATTTCGGAGGAATCCGTGTAGAAGACGATTTCCTGATTACTGATGACGGATACAAACTTTTGGGGAACGGACTGATTAAAACCGTTGAAGAAATTGAAAATTACAGAACAGAACATTTAGCGTAATTCAAATATCATCTATGAAAAACATAAAAAAACTAACCGTCATTGCATTCTATTTCCTGTGTCTGTCTCCGTTGGCTGCACAAAAGCCCCAATGGACTCCTGATGGCAATGCTTATTATTCATTTACTAAAAATGGCGTTGAAATCGTTGATGTCCTGAATTCAGGAAAAGACCAGACTTTTTTAAGCAATACGGAGTTAATTCCTTCGGGAAGCTCTGCCGCGTTAGAAGTACAAAGTTTTCAGGTATCTCCCGATGGTAAAAGTTTACTGCTCTTTACCAATACTAAGAAAGTATGGAGAGATAATACGAGAGGTGACTACTGGATCTTCGACAAGAATAATAAAAAACTTACCCAACTGGGGAAAAGCCTGCCCGCTTCATCATTGATGTTTGCCAAGTTTTCTCCGGATGGTAAAAAAGCAGCTTATGTATCTAAGCATAATATTTATATTGAAGACCTTTCAAACAACCAGATTACGAAGATTACCACTGATGGTACAGACAGAATGATCAACGGTACTTTTGACTGGGCCTATGAAGAGGAATTTGGTACGCAGGATGGTTTCAGATGGTCTCCGGACGGAAGCAAAATTGCTTACTGGAAACTGGATGCAAGAGATACTAAGAATTTCCTGATGATCAATAATACAGACAGCCTGTATTCTTTTACCGTTCCTGTAGAATATCCGAAAGTAGGCGAAAACCCTTCCGGATGCAGCATCTGGTTCTATGATCTGGCTTCAAAATCTTCAAAGAAAGCAGATATAGCAGGCGATGAAATTCAAAACTATATCCCGAGAATGGAATGGGTTCTGGACTCAAAATCTGTTATTTTGCAGCAATTGAACAGAAAGCAGAATCAAAGCAAGATTATCGTGGCAGATGCCAATTCCGGAACAAGCAGAACCATTCACACAGAAACAGATCCTGCCTGGATTGACATCAAATCCCGGTGGAACGACAACGATCCGAGTGGCTGGGACTGGATTGATAACGGAAAAGAATTTCTATGGCTTTCTGAAAAGGACGGCTGGAGACATATTTATAAAATAGACATGAACGGTAAGGAAACACTGATTACCAAAGATAATTTCGATGTGATAAAGCCTGAGTTTTTTGATGTCCCGAACAAATTGATCTACTTCTTAGCTTCTCCCGATAATGCAACGCAGAAATATTTGTATAAAGTAAGCATGAAAGGTGGAAAAGCAGAAAGAATTACCCCGGGAACCTATTCAGGCTCTAATCAATATACAATATCACCTAACGGGAAAATCGCGGTGTTTAATAATACCAGTGTTAATGCCCGTTCAGCAGGTGCTGTTGTATCATTACCGGATCATAAAGAGCTTGTTGCTCCCAAAAGATCAGCAAAAGCAGATCCTGCAAAACCCAGAGCAGAATTTTTCCAGATTACCACACAGGATGGGGTTACTATGGACGGATGGGTGGTAAAACCTAAAAACTTTGATCCTAATAAAAAATACCCTATTGTTTTTACTGTCTATGGAGAACCGGGATCACAAACCGTAACCGATAATTTCTACACCGGCTGGAATTATTTATATACAGGCGATATGGCTGAAGACGGCTACCTGTATGTTTCCCTTGAAAACCGCGGTACCCCCGCTCCAAAAGGACGTGAATGGAGAAAATCTGTTTATCGTAAAATAGGACAGCTTAATATCCGTGATCAGGCAATGGGTGCAAAAGCCCTATTTGCAAAATGGCCATATACAGATACTTCAAGGGTTGCTGTTTGGGGCTGGAGCGGCGGAGGTTCTTCCACATTAAACCTTTTGGGACAGTATCCCGATATTTATCAGACGGGAATCGCGATTGCTCCGGTAGCCAATCAACTGTTCTATGACAATATCTATCAGGAACGGTATATGGGACTTCCACAGGAAAACAGGGAAGATTTTGTTAATGGTTCCCCATTGGCTTATGCTAAAAATCTAAAAGGAAATCTTTTATTGGTTCACGGAACAGGCGATGACAATGTGCATTACCAAAATACGGAAGTATACATTAATGAACTGGTAAAATATAATAAACAGTTCCAGCTGATGTCTTACCCTAACCGTACACATTCTATTGATGAAGGAGAAGGAACATCATTGCACTTAGCAACCCTGTTTACAAAATATCTGAAAGAACATTGTCCTCCGGGAGGAAGATAACCCATGAAAAATCCCACATTGTTTAGACTGCACCCAAAAGTTTAGACAAAATTAAACAATATTATTATATGAAAGAGTTCGGTACTGTACCGGACTCTTTCCTTTTAGATTAAGTCTTATCCTGTCGTTATTGTAGTAATTGATATAC
>Ga0308158_10000345_pt1 | contig 86046 bp, 78 predicted proteins | sample PhyBR2_FD_201038 | JGI IMG/M metagenome (GOLD analysis project Ga0308158, IMG submission 201038) | Phyllosphere microbial communities from UC Gill Tract Community Farm, Albany, California, United States - DLSLB.R2 | ecosystem: Host-associated > Plants > Phyllosphere > Unclassified | place: USA... | reverse complement strand
ACAAACCCCCGCAGCACGGCGTTATAGACTACCCCCACCACCAGAATGTAGAGCGCCACCGCCGTCTGCGTGGTGGGCCGGGCACAGGCCCGCCCCAGGGAGGTAGCGGGCCAGCCAGTGGCGGCGCTCAGACTTAGGGCGACCAGTAGGTTGGAGAGAATCGTAAAATAGCTCAGCAGGTTGGCTAGGCTACCCGTATTGAGCGCGGCTTGCAGCAGCAGCGCCAACCAGGCCAAAGCGGCCACGAGGCCACCAAACAGGGCGGGGGCAGTTCCCCGTATCGCCGGAGCGGTCATAGGAAGGGCAAAAGGAGTGCTGGCTAAGATAGGGGGTGCAGGAGGAAGTGGATTATAAATTACGACAGGTAGGCAACAAATTGGTTAACAGTATATTTTGCGTAGCCCTCACCTGCCTGCTGCTACTGTTCGCCTTAGTCAAAAGGGCTACCACCTGTTGTATCGCCGCGCAGAAACCGCCAAGCAGCGAGTTCTGCTACTACCACTGCGAAGCTATGAGTAGGGAGGGCTAACTAGTCAGAGAAGAGGCTAGGTAAAGCCAATTGTAACTGGCAGCACTATGCAGTACTGTAAGGAGCGCGAAAAGGGCCGCGAAAATAACGGGTTAGCAGCCGGTTCAGGAAGGGCAGTAGTTTATACTAGTTGTTTTCGACCCTGCGGAGCAGTTCTGCGTTGGAGGGGGAGCCGGGCACCGCCGTTACGACGAGCCGGTAGCTACCGTCCGGCGGCTACTTACTCGTTTCCTTTTCCCTGCTGCTATTTTATGGACCTGCACTTCGTTCGCCGCGGCACCGGCCGCCCCCTCTTACTTATTCACGGCATCGGCGGCAGCTGGCGGTCCTGGAACACTATCCTCGACACGCTGGCCGCCGAGCGCGACGTCATTGCCGTGGACTTGCCCGGCCACGGCGAAACCCCTCAGCTAGCCGGCGAAAACTCCATCGCCACCCTGGCCGACGCGGTGACGGATTTTCTTATCCAGCATGACTTGCTGGGCATTGATGCCGTGGGCAGCTCCATGGGCGCGCGCCTGGTGCTGGAGCTGGCCCGGCGCGGCGGGGTGCTCGGCGCGGTGGTCTCCCTGGACCCGGGCGGCTTCTGGCAGGGCTGGCAGATTCCCTTTTTCTACCAGTCGGTAGCCCTGTCGGTCAAGCTCGTCAAAGCGCTGCAACCGGTGATGCCCACCCTGGCCGGTTCGGCGGTGGGGCGCACGGTGCTGCTGCCGCAGTTTTCGGCCCGGCCCTGGGCTGTGGATGCGCAGCAGGCCATCGACGAGATGTACACGTTCGCCCACTCACCTGCCTTCGAGGAGCTGCTCGACCAGTTGGCGCACGGCCAAGTGCAGCAACCTGCGCCCAAGGGCAGCATCCCCGGGCCCCTGGTCATCGGCTGGGGCCGGCAGGACCGGGTGTGTTTGCCGAGCCAGTCGAAGCTGGCTCTGGCGAAATTCCCCGATGCGCGCCTGTATTGGTTTGAGGACTGTGGCCACTTCCCGCAGTGGGACCAACCGGCCGAAGCCGCCCGCCTGATTCTGGCCGTAACTAGTCGCCAGCCCTTCACTGATGCATCTATCGCCCGGGCCAAACCAGCAAAGGCAGCACCAGCTTCGTCTAAAGTAGCTTACGTGGGGGCCGCCCTGGCGCTGGTGGCTGGGGGTATCTGGCTGCTCTCGTCGCGTCGAGAAGTGAAGCACTAAGACAGCTAGTACGCGGAATCACTGCTTGGATTAGCTTGAAAGTACGGGCGCGAAAAGCTCCGGTCCTGCTAGGGTCCGGGGCTTTCGGTTGCCAGCTATTCCTATTGTACAGGGTTCACTCGACATGTGGTTGCTTACCCATCAGCAGAAGCCGTTCGTGTAGGCGTTGCACTTGTTTTTGGTTGAAGGTCCCCCCGCGCGGGGCCGTGAAGCCGAGCGCGTTCAACTCTCCCGCCAGTTGGCGAAAGCTCACCCCCTGCGCCCGGCGGGAGGCAATGAAGGCCGCCGCCTGTCGCAGACCCGGGTGCTGTAGCAGGTGGGCGCGCCGCACGAGCAGGCTCTGTTCCCGGGCCGCCGCCGTGAGGTTGGCCGGCGTACCTAGTTGAGCACCCCGTGCCTTCTTGGCCGCGAGCGCATCCTTGGTCCGTTTGGAAATCGTCTCGCGCTCGTGCTGGGCAAGTACGGCGAAGAGGCCCACGGTAAGGGTATTGGCATCGGGCATGTCGCAGCACACGAAATCTACCCCCGCGTCGCGCAGCGTCAGAATGAAACTCGCATTCCTACTCAGTCGGTCGAGCTTGGCAATCAGGAGCACCCCACCCGCGGCGCGGGCCGCGGCCATCGCTGCAAGCAGTTGGGGCCGCTGATTCTTCTTGCCACTTTCCACTTCAACATACTCGCCCCGCGGCTGGCCCCCTTTGAGGAAGCTGACCACCGCGGCCTGCTGCGCTTCGAGGCCGAGACCGGAGGCCCCTTGCTTTTGGGTGGAGACGCGGTAGTAGGCATAATAGGCGGGCATAAGCGAACGGCCTCTGGAAAGGGAGGGATTTCAGGTAAAGGTAGGGGGTATAGTCATTTGTTAAACGTCCGTTTAACTTTTGTGACAAAACCCAAAACCGGGGTAGTTTTGTACCAATGACCAAGTTTGTCGCCTACTTCCGCGTCAGTACTGTCCGTCAAGGCCAGTCCGGGCTTGGCCTCGAAGCCCAGCAGGCGGCGGTGCAGAATTTCCTGCGCGGTGACGCGACGTTGGTGAACACCTTCCTCGAAATCGAGAGTGGGAGGAAAAACGAGCGGCCTCAACTGGCTGCAGCGATTGAGCGGGCCCGACAGGAAGGAGCGGTGTTGCTCGTGGCGAAGTTGGACCGACTCGCGCGGAACGTAGCTTTCCTAGCGACGCTCATGGAAAGTCGGGTACGCTTCCAAGCTGTCGACTTGCCGGCGGCCGATGAGTTTACCTTGCACATTATGGCCGCGGTGGCCCAGAAGGAGGCCTCGGCAATTTCCACCCGCACGAAGGATGCGCTCGCGGCCAAGAAAGCGCGGGGGGCGCAACTGGGTACGCCAGCTAACCTGACCCAGGCCGCGCGGGAGAAATCGTGGGTGGCCATGACCCAAAATGCGCAAGCGAATTTGAATAATCGGCAGGCGGCGCAGTTGGCAGCCTTGCTACGGGCAACGGGAGCGACGTTGCGGACGATTGCAGACCAACTCAATCAGTCTGGCTATCGCACCCGGCATGGGAAGGCCTTTCATCCTATGGGCGTAAAGCGCCTTTTACCCAACTCACCCAGCTAGCTTTTTATGAGCGGCCTATTCTTTTTTGCTTCAACCTAAAAGAGCGTGACCTCTACTTTGCACTAGCTCACTTTCAAACGAAGTTTATAGCTGTGTAAAGAAGTGTTGACACAAATGGCAGAGGCACACTTTCGCACGTATAAATACCTAATCAAATTTCATATGATAGAACCACCGTTTTTAGTAAAAACACCTTTGTTTAACCCAGCGGCACTTTTGCTAAAAAAAATAGATTTCTAATGACTAACTTCTAGAAGTTAGGGCACTACTTTACGTATTATTGCCCTGCAATTCTTAAAAGCCAACTCATGAATAAAGACGATTTTGGCATAGAAATAGATTTTCTACCTGTTGGGGATGGAAGTCGCTCAGCGGATGCGATTGGCATCCGATACGGAGATTTGACGAGTGGTGACCCACTAAAGCAATGGGTAGTTATTATAGATGGTGGGACCAAACAAAGTGGACAAGCATTAGTAGAGCTAGTAAAGACGCACTACAAAACGGGCTATGTTGACTTAGTAGTCATGACTCATCCTGACCGAGACCATGCTTCAGGATTAACGGAAGTACTAAACAGCCTGAACGTCGGAGAACTCTGGATGCATCGTCCGTGGCTGCACTCGACTGATATCCGGCAGCACTTCATTGATGGCCGCATAACCGATAGTAGCTTGGAGCGCCGACTCCGGGTGAGCATGGATGCTGCTCACGAGGTAGAGCAGATTGCCCTGGAAAAAGGCATCAATATCATAGAACCTTTTGAAGGCACAGTATCAGCCGACGCCGTCGTAACTGTCCTTGGCCCCAGTAAGCCCTATTATCAATCTTTACTCCCAGAATTTTCTAAAACTCCCGAATCAGAATCTGCTATAGGTAAGGCAGTTGGTCTTTTTAGTAGAGCGGTAGCTTGGATTACGGAGTCATTTGCCGAGGAGCATCTACCAGGAGGGAATACAAGCGCGGAAAACGATTCTAGCGCCATTTTGCTACTTCGAGTTGCAGGAAGGAAACATTTGATTGTGGGTGATGCTGGCGTTCCAGCACTAAGAGCTGCTAATACATACGCTGCTACCCAAGGTATCCGTTTGGATAACTTGTCATTTATGCAAGTGCCCCATCATGGCAGTAAGAAGAATGTGAACACGGAGATTCTAGATGCTATTAAAGCAAGTATAGCATTTATCTCGGCTGCTAAAGAGGGGGCTCCCAAGCATCCATCCCAACGGGTAATCAATGCCTTGGTTAAACGCAATACCAATGTGTGCGTGACAAAAGGCACCCACGTGTATTATCACCACAACATACCGTGGAGAGCAGGGTGGAGTTCAATTCCTTCCTTAGAATTCCAAGCAACTTACCAAGAATAGGCTATGGACTTGAAATGGAACCCCTACAAAAGGAACGCAGTAGTCATTCCGGCTATACTGATTTTACTGCCATTTGCTGTACTTCACTACTATTACTTGGACAGCAAAATCCATAATATAGAGCACGTTTTTGATGTGTTAAAAACCTTAAGCAGGGTGGCTTTGCCGCTCGCTTTCTTACTTCTTGTAACCAGTACAGCGCGATTGATAGGCAAAGGGTATTTTGAAAAGCGATACTTCAAAGATTCACTGCACATGCCCACTACGACCTTCCTACTACATAGCGATGAGACCCTTTCCAAAGTTTATAAGCAAAAGATTCGTGCTAGGATTAAGGAAATGTTCGCTATCCGACTGCTATCTGCAACTGAAGAAACCGCAGATGAATTAGAGGCTAGGCGAACTATAGTTGACGCCGTCGGCTATATCAGAAATAAGGTCAAAGATGGATATATGCTATTGAAGTACAACATATTCTATGGCTTTTGGCGAAACTTAGTGGGAGGCTCTGTAATTGGTCTATTTATTTGCCTCATCAACTGTTTCGTATTCTGGCGTATACAGTTTCAAATAGAGGCATTATGGCTGACTGCAGTAATGGCCGTTGCCTATATCTCGCTTTTAGCATCTAGTAAGTGGGCTACTGGTGCACTAGGCAGAATGTATGCTCGAAGACTTTATGAGGAATTTATGTCTTTGTAGCAACTGCAAAATCCTGGTTAATTGTACGCTTCCCCGTTTGGTAAGCCAGTGGTGGCATAGGTAAATTATATCAGTTGCTGATTAGGCTTATAAACTAGAAATACGCTGGGCAGGTAAGTCTAACGAGTTTTAGCGAATAAACTGCTTCCAGTGCTCTTCGGAAATAATATTAATCCCAGTACCTTTTTCCCGAAGCTGGACGGCCTTTTCAATCTTGCGGCCGTGGCTGGTATTAATCCAGTCCCGGCTGGCAAACACGCCCACTACCAAGTAATTGGTGGTCTTTGTCGGAGCAGCATCGGTAGGCGACCCACCCAGCGCTTCAATCGCCTCAAAGACCGCCGAGCGCGCGCCGTAAGCAAATTTACCGGTCACGACGAACTGCTGGCTGGTGAATACCAGCGGGTGTGGCTGGGGCACACACAGGGGTAGCGTCGTGGACAGGTTTTCGGCCATCGGCAGTGGCTGCTCCGTGAATCCGCAAAGTGCTTCCATCACGTCTTTGAGTTCCGCCCGCTCTTCCACATCACAGACCCCATCGGCAAAAATGCGCTCAATGCGCTGGAGAATATCCGTAAAGGGCCACACCGGCTCAGCCGGCGCGTGCTTGCGCACCCACTCGGCAAAGAAAATGGCTTCGTTCTCGTTCACTTCCCCATCCGCCAGAATACCCGTGCAAATGCCCACCAGCTGGTCCACGGCTTTTGCACTATTATTGGCACGCTGAAATAGGCGAACGGGCTGGCCATGTGCATCACGTGGCGTAGACTGACTGGACATTTAGAGGAAAAAGTTTAAGTAAAAGTATCCTATCGCTTTCTTAGCAAGGATTTTGCATAATCGCAACGCAAGTATATCAAGAAAACAGCTTATCGGCCAAGTGCTTTTAACTTCCACCGGTCAAGCTGGCAACTGACGGCGGTTGTGAGAACACGAGTAGCAGGTTTTGCAGAAAAGCGGCTGTCCCTTCGAAGTCGAAGTAACGCTCTTTCAACACCTCGCATTGGTAAGACACGGGTAGCGAGGCTCCCCATTTAGCAAAGTCCAACAAGCCGGGATTTTCGCTCACAGCTGCCTCTAAATACCCATCCACTTCTTGGGCAAACAGGCGCAACTGCTCCAGCAAGTCGGGCAGCCGGGCCGGATTAAGTGAAAGCGTAAAGCTGCTTTCTTCTTCTTGATACAGGTAGGCGACCGGCACATCTAGACAATTCAGTAAGAAAACCAGACTGCGATTAATGCGCGTGCCGGTAAAGGTGAACAATACTAGTTTGCTCTCTTTTACTAGCACGGGGCGGTGGTGCGCGAGGTCAACGAGCGCAAAGCCGGCAAACTCCTGCCGCAGTTCTCGCAGCGCCTCCTGGCTGGCATCGTCCAGCTCCGGGTGTTGACTAGCTTGGCTAAGCAGCTCCAGCATCTTCTCCCGCACTCTAGTATCGACTACCCCGCCACCGCCGAGAAAAATGGGCTTTTTGCCATCATTGGCTGGTACGACCTCTATCTTTTTTGCCTTCTCGTCTATGTACTTAATCTTCCAGATACGGGCGGCCAGCAGCAGGTTCTCATTTTCCTGTACCTGCGGCGTCAGGGGAATCTCCCCAATGGTTTTGCCCGCATGCTGGACTTTGAAGGCCGGCTCCGTTTTGAAGACGCTGTAGAAGTCGCGGGAATTAACCACGTACTCGCCCTCCACGCCGATAATCAATTCCTGGCCAATGTGTTCCAGCCAGCCAAGGCGCAGTAATTCAGCCAAGATTTCTACTGTTTGGTCGGGAGCAATGGTGCTGAATGCGGCGTTGGCTTGCAACCTCGCCACTACCTCGGCCTCGGAGCACCCCGCGAGTTGCTTCACAATGGAAAGCGCCTGGTGCAGTAGCAGGTCGTAGGGCTTGGTAGCCGTGCGGAGCGGCTCCACGAAGCCCTCGCGGTACAGCAGCCAGCAGGCCAGCGACTGCAACAGGCTCCAGGGCTTGGTGGCGTAGAGCAGCAGCTGGCTTTGCTCGCCATCGCGCCGGCCACTGCGGCCCACCCGCTGAATGAGCGACGCGATAGAATGGGCCGCATCGACCTGCACTACCTTCTCCACCGAGCCAATATCGATGCCCAGTTCCAACGTGGAGGTGCAGGCAATGCAAAAGGGCTGGCGCTGGTTGTGCTTGGCGAAGTGCTCCACGTACTCACGCACCTCTTTATCCACTGACGAATGGTGCGAAAAGTACTTGTCGTGGCCCCCCACCCGGTCGGCAATCTGGCGCAGCTTCACCGCAATGACTTCGGCCAGGCCCCGGCTGTTGGGAAAGATGAGCACTTTACTGGTACTCGTCTGCTTGTACAAATCTTTCAGCAGGGCGAGGGGCACATCACCGCCCGCCTCCGTCGCCGGGAAGTAGCGAAACGAGGTCAGCATCTCCTTGCTGGTCCGGTCGAGCAGCACCTTCGTGCGGTCCTCGTGGCCCGTAAAACGCTTGGCCTCCGCATAGTCGCCGATGGTGGCCGAAAGGCCCACAAGGGCGAAAGACCGAGCGGTAGTTACGGCTTCCAGTCGGGAAAGCAGCGATTTTAAGTGAATGCCCCGGTCAGTACCCAGGAAGGAGTGGATTTCATCAATAACTACGTATTGCAGCTGCGCAAACAGCGCACTGACGCTGTAGGGCGCATTCACAAACATGGCTTCCAGCGACTCGGGCGTAATGAGCACGATGCCCTCGGGCTGCTGCACCAGCTTCTTTTTCTCCGTGCGGCTGGCTTCACCGTGCCACTTGGTCACCTTCACGTCCAAGTACTTACACAGCTCCTCGATCCGGTGAAACTGGTCGTTAATCAGGGCAATCAGGGGCGAGATGTAGAGCACCCGCACCCCCGACTGCCGAAAATCCACCTTGGAGAGAATGGGCAAAAACGCCGCTTCCGTTTTGCCGGAGGCCGTGCGCGAGGCGAGGATGTAGTTGTCATCCGTGGCCAGAATGTGCTGAATGGCCGCCGCCTGAATAGGGCGCAACGACTCCCAGCGCTGGTCGCGCACATAACGGCGAATGGGCTCGGCGAGCAGGTCAAAGGACATCAGAGCACCTCAATGCTATCCACCAAGCTATCCACGGCCGATTCGTTGGGACGCTCATCGCGGATTTCAATATCGCCGAACAGCTGCTGCTTATCCAGCCCCGGGTTCTGCCGCAATAGGCTCAGAATGTTGAGAAAATCACGAATGACTTCACGGGGCGTTAGAAACTCGCTGGCCCCGGGCTTGTTGAACATAGCCTCCATAAAAGCCTGAATGTCACCGGCCGTTACGTCGAGCTGCGTTTTGTAGTTGAAGTCGAAGATTTCCTTTAACTTCTGCAACAGCACGAATACCTCGTTGTGCGTCAGCGGCAGCAGGCGGATAACCGGTTGGGCAAAATCGCGCAGGCCAGCGGTTTCGAACTTGTTGGTTTCAAGCCGCGACTTCAGCGCCTGGTAGCTAAACAGACCCCGGCGGTCGTTTTCCAGCACCTCGCGGGTGCCGGCAAAGTTGAGAAAGAGGTTGCTGACCTTACCCTGGAAGCAGTCGTTGTAGATGGTGAGAATCTTCTCGTAGTTCTTTTCCCGCATTACGGCGGTGGAGATTTTGTAGAGGTTGATGGCCTCATCTAGGTTTATCATAAACCCACTGTAGCCCATGCTCACGAACAACCGGCAGAAGTTCTTGAGCATGTCGTAGTAGTTCAGGTCGTTGATGATTTCGCGCACGCCCAAATCCTGACGGGCCTCCGTCTTGGTGCGGTACTCGCCTTTCAACCATTTGAGGGCGTTGCGGCGTAGCAGCTCGTTTTCCGTCACGTAGCCTTCGTAGTACTTGAGTACCACCATGCCGAAATCGAAGCCGCCCACATCGGTCAGCTCCTGAATAGTTTGCATGATGCTGGCTTGAATCTGGGGCAGGTACTTGGGGTCCCGAATGTCCCCTAGCGAAATACCCTGCTCTTGGGCCACTTTACTGATTACCTGTTCAATCCACTTTTCCAGCAGCGTGGCCAGCGCCCCACCTTCGGGCTTGGTCTGAATAGCCACGTTGTCCATAATAGCCGCGTAAAGAGCCACGCCCTTACCATCGTTGGCGTAGAGGCGATTATCGGGCGTAAAGTCCGCATTGGCGACCACGAACTTCTGTTTGAGGGCGACCGTGTTGAGCAGGTGCAGCATAAATGACTTGCCCGAGCCGAAGTCGCCAATCCAAAACTTGACCATGCTGTGGCCATTTTTTACGTCGTCGAGGGCTTTGACGAAGGCTTCAATCTCGGGCGAGCGCCCCACCGTGATGTGCTGCACGCCCACCTTGGGCACTACCCCACCGAGCAGAGAATTGATAATAGCAGTAGCTTCTTTGGGCTTGATGTTTTCTAGCATGAGGCAGGTAGTTGCTGATAATAGGGTTCGTAAATGGTGTAGGTGTCGCCTTCTTCCTCAATCAGCACATCATCCAGGTGCTCGTAGCACTGCTCGTTGAGGCTATCGATGAGCTGGTTGCGCAAGACCCCGTGCTGGCGAGCAAAGGCTTCTACCTGCGCCTGCGGTAGCACGAGCGCCTGCTCGGCGAAGAACGCCAGTAGCGCCTGCTGCATGGCGCTCAAGCCCCAGCCGGTCGCCACCGGACTACCGAGGGCGGGCGGGGCGGCTACGGGTACCAGCAATTGAATTTCTTCTTCCTGCGCCGGGCTGGCTACGGGCAGCTCAACCGTCTCCGATGGGGAAGGCGCAAGCGTGGGCTCCGGGTCGTCTTGCAGGTACTCATTTAGCAGCTCCACCGTGCCCGCGTGCTGGTACTGCACCTGCTGAATGGCCCCCAGGTCAAGCTCAATTTTGCGACGCTGCCGGGCGTACACCGTCGGTACCTGGGCCAGCGCCTGCGCCAAATCCTTATCGCGGGCCAACTGACCCACTACAGCCTCAAACCGCTGCAACTGTTCGGGCTGCGGAAAGAGGCTTTTTTGGATGGTCTTCGCCAGCGGTTTGCTGTTGATGGTAACCGAGTTCAGGTCGTGGTACACGTACTGCACGTAGAAGCGCAGCGCCTCCTCCCGGTCGTATTTAGCCATGAGCTTGGAGGCGTCAAAAAAGATGTTTTCCAACGCCGGATTGCGGGCATTGCGCTGCCCCAATTGCTGTACTCCCTCCACAAATGCCCGCGTCGTGGAGCCGCTGAGTTGGGTGGCCAGTTGGTCAAGCTGCTGCTTCCAACGGGTGACGTTTTGCAGGTTCAATTCCAGTTCCGTCGCTTCATCGGGGGCGTCAATAGTCGCTATCAGCGTCGGCAGCAGCGCATCGAGCGGCTGCCCCACCTGCCGTTCCAGTTCGCTGCCCAGCGCCCCGTCCAAGCCGGAAAATTCTGCTGCCAGCCGCCGTTTATTACCGTAGGCTTCCCGCACCACGTTTTCACAACGCCGGAAGATGGTGGAATACACGGTGGCTTCGGCCTGCTCGCGCACGTAGCGCTCTTCGTATTCGCTCCAGCTATAAGCACCCTGCGCCGCTTTGCGCAGGCGTACGCTTTGCTGCTGCGTAGCCGTGACTACCTGCCCCAGCGCCGTCCCTGCAGTCAGCATCGCGGCTTCCAGCGCTGGCAGGGCCTGAAGGTAGAGGCGCACTGTGGCTTCGCGGCAGCCTTTGATAGCCACAAAAACGTTTTGGGACGGCCAGAACTTATCGAGCCAATCTACCTGCTGTGGGCTCAGGCTAAGCTTCTTGCGGTACTGCGTGCCCAGGCGGGGCATGTCGTAGCCGTACTCCACCGGCGCGGCGATGGGAGTAGGCGCGAGTGGCCGCGCTGGTTCCGTTACGGAGACGGTGAGCGCAAAACGCAAGGGCACGTCCGGCCCGGTCACGTCGATAATCATGGCGTCGGCCGTGTTGGTAGTAGGTAAAGGCTTGGCAGGCGCTGGTAGGGCAACCACCGATACTTGATGCTCCTCGGCCAAGTCAGCCAGGCTAAGTGGTGTGGGGACTGGGGTTGGCGGGGTAACGAGCAGGCGACCCTTACTAGGTGGCTGGGGCGGCGCTGGCGGAGAGCTAGCCGACGCCAGCCGCTTTTTGGGCCCTACAAACCAAGTGGCCACCAAGGCAATCGGCCACAGGAAAAGCGCGAATAGTCCCCAGCCCAGTAACGAGCGGCCCCGGTTGCGCGCCCGCACGAGGCAAATAACCAGTGTACTAAAAAAAAGAGCTAAAATACCTTCTGAAGACATCGAGCGGGGAGTAATTACAGCGCGAAGTGAACTGAGCTCCAAGCTACGCAACCTAGCCCTATTTTAGCACTCGGTGGCCTATACCTGCCTTCCGACTAACCTCTTCACCCGCTGTTCGCTTCGCCACATCTACTCACTAAGGTAGGTGACAGTGCAAAAAGACCTGGCAGTGCATCCTAGCTGTTTTAACGCACCAGCTAGTTAGCAGAAGTAGATAGTTTTTTCTGTGTCAACTAGGACACTCGCAACGGGTTGCTATAGAGACGACCGCGCTGCCCGAAGCCGGAAAGTCAAACCTGTTACCGTAACCTGCGCCTTTAACCCGCAGCGCCGAGGCAGGCCCACCACTGGAAAGCACTACGCCAAGGGCTCGGCTTTAGGAGCCGTCGCGTTTAGCTTGGTGTGCAGGTACGTGGTAAGAACTTCGCGGGCGAAATAGTAGCCGCGCTGCTTGCTGCGCAGCCAAGCGATGACAATAAGCGGCAGCACCAGATAAGTAGCTGGTACCTGGTGATAGCGCACGAGCAGCAGCCCGGCCGAGCACAGCATCAAGGTAAGAACGACCCGCGAGAAGGCATAGCTAACGTTGAAATCATCGACTAGCGGATTCTGAGTTCCCTTGGCGTAGCGGTATGCCAACGCAAAAAGCACCTCGTTGCGCGGATTTGTCAGTTCTGGGCACTCGGCCACCAGCAGCTGGCGGGCCTGGGCGCTGTGGTAGAAGCGCACCTTCCAAATATCATGGCCCGCCAGCATCTGGTTCGAGGGCTTGCCGCCCCAGGTCCAGTAATAAAAATCTTCCAGCCAACTGGCCAGTGTGTTCAGGAGGTAGCCCAGCACGAAAGCCGCACCGGTGTATGGCAGCGCCAAGTCGTTTTTGAAGGCTATCCCGGCAAAGTCGAGGAGCACCCACAGGATGATGATGCCCGGTACTAGAAAGGCGAGCAGGTCGTAGAACTTGAAATTCATACGCTAAAGGTCTACACCGCTGGGTTAATACACGAACGGGAGCACGGCGGTGGGCGTGGCGATGAGCAGAAATACCGGTAGCGGACTGGTAAGCGCCTCAAACTCGCGCTTGAACTTCCGCACTGCATCCGCGTCTTTGGTACTCATATATTCCGGGCCAGCCGGGTGCGTGTGCCACTCGCCAATGTAGCCAAGTTGCCCGCCGCTGGCGCGGTTAACCTCGTTGATGCTTTCGGGCAAGTCCTGGATACCCCGGAAGAAATACACCTGATCGGCGTAGCTGTCGGGCGGGGCCAGCACAAGTCCTACTACGTGAATGGTTTTGGTTTTGAAGTTGGCCCGCCCGATGAAGACCCCGCCCGTTTCGTGTGGGTCCGCTTTTGCCAACTCTTCCCGTACGGTCTGCACTACGGCGGCGGTCAGGCGTACCTCCCAGCTCGGGTCGTTCACGGCTGGTAGCACGTGCAGCGGGGCCACCTCCAGCCGGTCGGTTGCCAAGCTGGGATAACCGGCTTCAGTGGTAAGGCGACTGAGGAAGACCTGACCGTGGGCCGCCCGCCCGGCGCTGGCCGCGTCGTGCTTCAACACCTGCGCGAAGTAGGCCGCGTGCGTGGAAATGACTTCATCGGCGAGGATAGTAGTTTCGGAGTTACAGCCTACCCCAACACTCACCAAAGGGCTATCCTTATCAGCCTGCGCCGCTTCCCGCGCCAGCCAGGCCGCCACAGCAGGCTGCCGGGCGTACTCGGCGTAGAGCAGCGCCTGCAAATCATCTAGGCGGGGATTGCGGCCGCTTCCTTCCAGGCTCAGGATGCCGAGCTGGCCGTGGTCGGAAATCAGGCCTCGGCTGACGATGGCCTGATTTAGGTGGTTGCTGCCAACAAGGGTATGCAGAAAGGCCTCGGAGGCCGTGAAATCAAGTAGCCGCTCAACGGGAAGGGGCTTATCATTGGGCTGCGGGGTAAGCACATAATCAGCCGGCCGACTTGCAGCGAGTACATCTGCGTCGCCCTCATACCGGTAAAGCTGCTGAATGACCTGTTGCAGGGCCAGCGCCTTATTCATGCCCTCGTGCTCGGCAATTAGCGCGTGGCGCACCAGGTTATGGGGCGAGAGCCGGTCCGGGTCGAGCAGAACTAGGTTGGTGTAACCGTTGCGGGCAAAGTGCATTACCACCTTGGAGCCTAGGGCCCCGCAGCCCGCCACCCAGGTGTAAGCATCCGGCGGCACGGGAGCGGCGGAAATCTCGCGGGCTTTGCGGCGCGTCAGCGGCTCGCTGTGCCGCTGCATCTGCACGGGAATATCCTGGACGATTAGCCCGGTTTCCTGGTCTTTGTCCGCGTCGTTAAGTGTCAGGTAAAAGTTAATAAATTCCAGGTTAGCCGAAAAGCCGATGAGCTGCTGCGGCCGGCGCACCGCGCAAATCACAGGCACATGCGGCAGGTAATTCATGTCGGCCTGAACCAGGAATTGCTCCAGCGGGGCCAAATCCAGGCCGTAAGCGAGACAAAGGGCTTGTAAGCCGCTCCAATTGCGCGGTAAGTCAACGGTGTAGGCGGCATACGTGGTCTGGTCGGCTGACCAGACCACGTAACCAAGGTGATACTTCCTGATGCGCGATGAGTTGGTCGCTAGCAGGTCCTTCAATCCCTGGAAAAGCAGTTGGGAGGCCGCTTCCACGGTGTCGTGCGTCAGGATTTGGTCAAGCCGAAAGATTGGCGAAGCGTCAAGGGGGGCCGTATTCTCAAACAGGGCCATCGCGAAGTGGCCTGAAGCGTAGGCAGCATCGGCCTGCACCACGCCAGCTAGCACGTCGTAGGGGTACACAATCGACCCCCGGTAGCCCTCCAGCCGCACCGGGTCGAACTGCTCGCCATCCACGGCCAGCTCGCCGGTAGCAGCATCGCGCAGCCAGTTGCGCGTACGTATCACCACGTCGGAAAGTCGCCGATTGGCGTACCACTCCTTGAAGTCCCCGAGCACTAGGCAGAAGCCAGGTGGCCGCCCGGGCACAGCCACGTATAGGTGGGCGAGCTCGTTTTTGGGAAAATCCAACCGGTCGGGGTACATAGCTGGGGTTCGGGTCGGATAGTGAGTGCGGTTCAGCACCAGCAGTACTGGCTCCTGGGCCCGAATATCCAGCCCGTCGTAGTTGCCCCGTGGCGGCAACTCCACGTCCACCGTCATGGCGATAGCAATGTGGTCATCATCCCAGGCCAGCGGCTTGAGTACCTTATCGCCCAGATACTGCGCTAAGCCCCGCAACGACTCCGCCAGCTGCGGATTCGTCACGGGGCGCTTATCGCGGTAAAGTGAGTGACTAAACAGCTTCCGCGCCATACCCAGAAGGCTTATGAAGGGCTCCCAACGCCCCCGTACCGGCCACGGCAGCGGTGCTTTCGGCCAGCTTGGCTGCCACCGGTCCGCGAGCCGTAACCTCAAATACAATCGGCTGGGGTGTATTGCCCAGCTTCTTATAGGTGGCCGTATTCAGAAAGTTGCTGGCCCCTACCTTCTTGACGTACTCCTGCTTGGCCTGGTAGTGGGGCGGGTTGCTGTCGGCGGCCGATACCGCCTTGCTCGACGCAATAACGCGGGCCCCGGGACGAGCATAGTCCAACACGGCCAGTGGCTCCGGTTTAGGAATCGGATTGTCCACCTGAGGCCGGTCGTTGAAATACGACCAAGAGCAGTGGTGCGGAGCCAAAAATAAGTCCCAGTCGAGCGCCTGCTCGCTGGTGTCGTTGCCGAAGCGCTGGGTCTTACTCAGGATAACGCACCAGGCGTAGTGGTCCGCGTCGCCCCCAAACATGGCCAGACAGGAAAAGTCCGTGTCGGTGACCTGCTGCTTGAACCGAGCCTGAAACACGATGCTGGCGTAATTTTTATCTTTCTCGGCGTCGTAAAGCTGCTCCTTGAAGGGCGCGTGCAGAAAAACCGAAAACGTAGTTTGGGCCTTTTGGTTGAAGCTGAGAATGATATTGCCCGGAGTCTGACGGAGGTGGTTCAGGTCAGCGAAGCTGCCGCGCCCGTCGTAGCCGATGATGACGACGCGGTTGCCGGGGTCGTTGCAGTTAGCCGCTTTAGCGCGGTGCAGTGCGACACGCCGCATGGCTTCGGCCTCGAACACGTCTTCGTCAGCATTAGTGCTGAGTTCCTCCACCATTGGGGAAAACCACAGCTCATCGATGAGGATGCGTCCTTCCTTACGGTCATCGGCGTTGTACTTGGCCGGGTCGCCCTGGTAGAAGTTCTTGGTAAAGCCCCGACAGTGGTCCTGGTCGCCGTGGGTGAGTACGAACACGTCCACAAACGGATTATTGCTGGTGTTGCGCTTCAGTGAGGCAAGCAGGTCCTGCTTTACGTCGAACTTGGTGTCATCCGTATCCCCGGCCGCCGTTTCGCGGATGTTGCAGTCGACCAGCATCGTCGTGCCATCAGCCAGGGTAAGCAAGGTGCTATCACCGTTGTCTACGGGATAGTATTTAATAGTGGCGGTGGGCATAAGCGAAAGAAAAGAAAGGTTTTTTAATGTGCTGCAAGCCAAAAATTTGACTTGCGAGAGCCAGCGAAACCAACTGGTGGCTAGGTGTGGCTTACCACCAGCTTCCAACGAACGGTCCCCTGGGCAGCAGTGTGCGTGTGGTGGTTTTGCGGGGGCAGCGTGTGGCCCCCGGCAATGGCGATGATGTGTTGACAGCCAACGCACTGGTACAAACCAGGATGCGGTGCCGTCTCGCCAGCGTTGTGAATCTTGTCGAACGCCGCGCTGGCACTTTTCACGAAAGTCGTACCTTCTTTATAAAGCAGGGAGGCCATAAAAATGAGCGGGGGTTAAAGAGTAATTAACTGGCTTTGGCTGATAAAAACTGTTGCGTAACCGACAGCCTACCGGTCTTTAATTGATTGAGATAGCACGGAGCCAGCCAGAGTTTTGGTAGTGTCGCTGTACTTCGGACTATCCAGCACCTTGGCGGCAACGTCCTCCATCTTGCTGCCCGTCTGGTTGCCTTTGTTTACTTGGGACAGGGCCGAGCCAGCCAGTTGCTTGGCCGTAGCGGAGGAATTGCTGTTAGTCAGCACTTTCGAGGCGAGCGCGGCAACGCCGGCAGAAGTCTTCTTACTCATGGGAAAACAGGTTGGGGAAAACGGGTGAAAGAAATAATTGCCACTAGGTCAGGTCTTCGGTGGGGGCGTTCGGCGCATCCCTCTTGACCGCCTCGATACCATTCTCGCGGGCGGCCGAAGTGGTGTAGTTTTCGCTACGGCCAATAATCTCGCCGTTAGAGCCCTTCAGGTTGAAGGTGTAGTTACTGAAGCCATTATGACGGTCGTACCGGCCGTCATAAATGGCATTCGTCTTCACCGACGCAATGCCGTTAAGGCAAGCCTGCTTGGTGGTATAGCCTTCGCCGCTCAGGATTTTTTCACCGTTGCGGGATTGTAAGTGGTAATAGTACTGGCTGTTGTAGCCACTTTTAAACACCTGGAACTTAGGGTTCGTCATGATTAGTAGGGTTTGGTCCTACCTTATCATGTTGGCGAGTCGCCTTTTTTTGCGGCTGCCTCCGGAAAAAAAGTTTGGCCGCCAACATATCTTGCTGTAGCCTTAGCAGTTCACTTGAGTAACCACTGTGGAAACTGACCATCCTTCACCCGATTGGGACGAGATTCTTCTCTGCCTGTACACCTTCACCCACAAACTCCTAAAGGCCAAAAGCTTCTTTCGGAAAACAACCGATGGGTCTTTTCTTAAAGGCAAGCAAGTCGATGACTACGTTATGGATGGCGTAGAACGCTACCTCTCCGAACCCGATAAGCATGATGCCTCACTAGGCTCTCTAACTGATTATATTAAGTATAATATAATAAGAGGTATGATAAGCAATGACGTTCATTGCGCTGAAAATAAAACCGGCCTAGACCTGTTTGCTAATGACTTAGGCAACGACGAATCCTACGAAAATTATGTAGAAGCTATGTTGCCCGTCACTGTTGCGCTCATTGACGAGCAAATGGATTACAATACAATCATGAAATACATAGAAGAAAAATCAGCAAAAGATGAAGCAATACAGGAAATATTAGCTGGCTTAGAACTTGGGATGAAGCGGAGAGAAATTGTAGAGGAAACCGGTATGACTACTCAAGCTTACGATAATGGGATGAAAAGACTCAACACACTTATTAAAAGCGCAATCATTCACTTCGGCCTTTAATCATCCTCGTCATGGAGAAAAACCACAGATTACTCGCCCAACTTATATTAGGTGGTATCGAACCTGTCAGCTGTAATAAGAAGAGTTCTATCGAGTACCTAAAAGAGGAAGGATTAAATCCTGAATCCATCCGGGAAGAAGGTATGCGAAGGTTCAAGAGATTACAACTGCAAATGAATGCTGCTAAAACAAAGCGGGAAATGGTAGCTAATGAAAAGATTAAGCAAGATGCTACTGATTGGGCGGAGAGAATATTAAGTGATATCAGCTTTTCTTTTCCAGTCTTTGTAAAAGAAGAGAAAATGGTTTTGCAAAACAGAAACATTGAGTCCTTTAATAAGGAAGACATCAGGCATACTATCACCCAATACTTATTTATGAAACTATTAAGTGACAGTAAGTCATCCAATGCAGACCAAGTTTAGCAAAGCAGAATTAGCCGCTAAGCGAGTGTTGGACGAATGCGGTTTAGATGACCCGACCGTCCTTTCGCTACCGGACATCATCCTGGGGCGCGGCGCTTATTATGAGGAAAAAGCACTGCGCGGTAAGGAAGGCGAAATAGTATCAGTAGCTGACTCATCCATTGTGACAGTCAACTCCGAAATCTTATTCGAGCCGAAAAAGCGCTTTGTAGCAGCGCATGAGCTTGGCCATTACGAGATGCACAAGGGACTAGCCAACGTAACCTTTGATACCGAGGAAGAGCTTATTAATTGGTATAAGGCCGGCACCCAGGAAACCGAAGCAAATGAATTTGCCGCAGAGTTTCTAATGCCCTCCGAACTGTTTTACAAGGAATGTCGGGACAAACAGTTTGGGCCACGAGTTATCGAGCATCTGGCAGCCAGGTTTCAAGTCAGCAAAACGGCCGTTATCCTAAAATTTGTAAAGCGGGGCAATCACCCAGTTTGTGTGGTTTACTGCAAGAATAATAGGATGAAGTGGTGGAAAACCTCACCCGACTTCCGCCATTTTCTTGAATTCCGTTACGACGCACCACCGCCTACCGGCTCAGTCGCCTACGAGGTATTTACGAAAGGAAAAATCTATATAAATGATGAGAAACAGCAGCAAATCTGGAAATCGGACTGGTTTAAAATGAGGAGTGAGGAGTATAAAGACCCGATATTTTACGAGTATTGCCTGCACGTAAGATCTTTTGGCTATACCATTAGTATCCTCTGGGAGGATTAAGCCGCAACTTTCATTTGCGAGCTACGCCGGAGGTTGACGCTAAACTTATTGGACGTTATTTCCCGCCTCCGTTGCCCGCTACTGGTTTTTCAAATTCCTCAAATAAGCGCGTTTCCTCGTCAATACTTCGGACTCTTGCTGCGATATAGCTACGGTTTCTTCCCACCGTATCCTGAGCGATGGCAAAGACTCCCTCCTCCTTTGCAATTCCTGCTTCCTCAGCGTCAAGCTCTCCCGCAATTCGGTCAAGCTCTGCTCGCTCAGCGGCAAGTCGCCGCTGCTGCTGGCTCCGGGCGAACCGGTCTTTTTCCAACTGGACTTCTGCTGCTCGTAGCTCGTCCGCTGTTTTATGATGCTCAACTCGCCATTCTTCTTTAGCTCGCTCCACGTCTCCCTTAGCTCGCTCAATCCTTTCTTTAGCGAACGTAAAGACCGTAAGAAGCTGGTCCTCTTCACGCCGTATTCGTCCATCCAAGTCTTTTCCCGCCTGCTCAATTTCTCTTCTTCTTCCTGCACACTCTCGTCGATACGCCTCAACTCGTTCTCGCACTGAAGCCCTAAGTCGCTCATTACGCTCTCGTCGCTGCGTTTTAAGTCCTGCCGTATAGCTCTGGCCTCGTTCCTGAGCTGCGTTAACTGCTCGCTGACCTTCACTAATCTCAGGTCGTCCCAGACACTTGTTAAGGTATCGTAGCGCGTTTTCAAGGCGAGCACGGCGGCACCGGACTGTTTCGCCCTGCTCATAAATTCCTCCTGGGAGTTCAGTAGTTCCCACACCTCCGTCACTAGGGCCGGGGGCAATAGCAGGGTCAAATCGGTAGGCAGCTCGCTGGGCGTTGTAGAGCCATTGGGTATGGGAGGTAACATAGAAAAGGGACTCAATCTGTTCGGGGTCAAACGATTTGGGAATTACTATCTCAATAGTGTCCACTTTCAGCAGGTGTAGTCGGGCCAGCTTCTTCTCCGATACCTCGTGCGTGGCTACAATCTCGATGAAGAGGATGGGCTTGTCGGCGGCATCCAGAAACACGATGTCGGGCCGTACCAGCAGTTCCCACTCACCGCCCTGGTCATCGAACTTATCGGCTTGGCTCCGTTTAGCCCGCTGAATTTCTCCCAACTCGTTGAGGTAGATGTTGCGCTCAGCTTCTACTTTCACCGCACGCACGGTCCGTGCCTTGGCCAGCCGGGGCACCTGGCCCGTGTAGTCCGGGGGGTAGGCAGCATACACGTTGGGCACCTGCACCTGCTTGATGCGCAACAATATCTCCTTAGCCTTGGCATGGCGGTAGCTTTCGTTGGAGTAGGTGCACTGCTGCTCCGTCTGTTTGTGCGAAGCCAGATGCGCGAAATGCGGCTCGTTGTGCTTGCCTTTGCGAGCTACTACCTCTCGCCGACAGCCAATGCATCGGTATCCCTTAAACTTTCGTTGCGCATCAGCAATGTAAATCTCCTGGTCGTCGGGAGTGAGCGCGAAATCACATTCTACGGGCATTGTAGAAGACTAGAATAGAGGCATGAGGCTGCCTGGCTAATACCAGCGCAATAAGTTCCCTTCTATTCAATTCTAATGCCGAATTCACTGGATTACCTGTCTAAAAAACAACAGCAGCCCGTGACAATTGCCACGGGCTGCTGCATTGCGGCATGGCCGCCCACCTGCTACATGTGCGGCTAGCCTTGAGCCGGCTTTTTAGTGAAAGTTGGCTTGGTAGGGGTGGCTGGTAGCGGCGTAGAGTTTGCCGGCATCGTGCTGCCAGCACCAGGCTCTGCCTTTACCACATGGTGGTACTTTGGGGACACGTCGAGTCGCTTTGCCATCTTATACTTATTTCTTGGTGGGGGTGGTGGGGCGTAGTACCGGCGTAGTGGGCGCGACTGGCATTGCAACGGCACTGGGGCCAATTACTTTACCGTTCGTTTGACCTACACCGCTCGGATAAATGACTTGCGTTACATTGGTGGATGTCTGCTTAGCCATGCGCTGGAAAGTTTTGAAAAACAAAAATTAGAAAGGCTACTACGCCTAGGCCCACTAAGATAAGGGCCACCCAGTTGGCCCACATAACCAGCCGGTCCAATCTCGACCAATTAGATTGGTTGATGAGGAATGCATCAGCGGCCATGCGGGAAAGAGCGTGGGAGGCCAAGTTAACTATCAGCGCCGCCGCAAAAGTAATCCAGCACCCTAGCAGCCAACCAACTTGATGCGTTTCAGCAGCTTTGGTCAAATCTTTCACAAAACCCACTGTAAGTACCAACCCACCAGCCGCCAAATAGACTATCAGCTTGTCATATTCTTCTTCCGCACTCTTGCGCTGCTCCAGCACGCGCTGGCGGGTTTCCTCGTGGGAATTTAGGTCGGCTTTAAATTTTTGCAGGTCAGCCTCCCACCCCTCTAACTGGCGTTGGTACTCCTCTAGCTCCTGCTCGGTACGCGGCTCGGCTGGGGGTTGATGAGTTGGTTCGGGAGCTGGCATGAGGAAGAATTTAAGGCGGCGGTGATGCGGCCTACCGCGTAAGTATCCTGGGTCTCAACATGGCAAACCTGCGGTAGTATGGCCCGGATGTGCTGGCTATGCAGGGTGAGACTGGACGCAAAAAAGCCCCCGCACTGCTCGCGCACTGCGCAACTGGCACAGGCAGGCAGGTAGATGTTTTTCCAGTCCGAAATAGAGCGGCGCGCAAATTCCCAGAGTCGTTCGGGTAGCAGGCAAAGCTGATGATTGTAGATAGAAACGTGCAATCGGTGCGCCGCCAAAAACTCCACTGCCTCCGTTAATTCCGGCATGTAGTCCACCGGGTCTATCCAGAGCTTGTCGCGATTATGTGGGGTATAGCCCGTGTTTTCCAGCCCCATGAAAGTGATGTGCTCGACAAAGGGAAAATTGCGGTAGATGAAACGCGCTAGCTTCCCCAGGCGTGGTACCGTCAATTGGTGCAGCACGACCCGAATTTCCACCCGCTGCCCAACGGCCGCCAGTTCGTGCAAGCCGCGTACCGTTTGGTCAAAGGCTCCCTTAGCCTGCACCACGTAGTCGTGCAATGGGGCATGGTCGGCATAGAGCGGAATGCCTAGCATCAACTGGGGCACTGACAACTCGCCCAGCCGCTCGGTAAACTCGCGCCAAGCAAAGCTCCGTCCATTAGTCAGACAGTGCAGTTCCGTAGCAGGTAAATGCTGCTTACACAGGCTAAGCAATTCAAAAAAGCCATCACCCAGTAGGGTGGGCTCACCCCCAGTAATCCCTAGCTCAGGACACGTAACTGGAATTAGCGGAATCACTTGGCGATAGAGACTCAGCAGATAGCCCGTATCATCGCGGTCCTTCGGCGGCTGCGAGCACATGAGACAATTGCTATTGCAGCGCTCAGTGGCCAGCAGAAAATTCTGGGCTGAATCCACTTGGTACTGCCGAATCAGTTGCCCCGTAGGCTGGAGCGAGACGACGTCGCCTTCGGCCAATTGGTCTAGGTTTAGCAGGTGCGTGAGACCGGGGCCAGTCCAAGCCGCTGGCAAGGACGGACTGGCCGTCAGCACCGCCCCGTAGGCATAGCTGGTCGGGTACGGGTCTCCAGCATCCACGACCAGGAACTGGTGGCCTACTTCCCCGCCTGGCTGGCGGGTGACCGTGCCGACCAGCGGCTGGTCGAAATGATGGGCCGTGCCCCGTAAACGCAGCATACCAGTAGATTAGTTAAAGTCAGCTACCCAGCGCCGGAAGATGGCCTCGATGCGTGGGTCAGCATCCATCAGCTCGAACAGGTAGCGAATGATTTCCATGTTTTTTTGGCAGAATACGCTCGTCGGCCGATGCCCATACATATCACCTTGGGTAGCGTGGTGCAGCACGGGGTCGGCCCCGCAATAGGGCTGAAAGGCGCATTCCGAACACCCGGCCAGCGCTTCGTTGGCCCAGGCGCCGGCTATTCGCTGCGCGGTAGCGCCGTAGAATAGCTCCTCGTAGGAGTGCGTATCCAAGTGCCCAAGCTTGAAGGTGAGGTCCCCCATCTCGGCCAGCATGCGCGCCTCGTCCGAGGCATACACGGCCCCGTCGTAGTTGAACACCACCACGCTATTAATGAGCCCTGCTGGCGACTGCAAGTCCACATAGCCTACGGAGAAGGGTGTCAGGATTTTACGCAGGATGATAGTGGCGTAGTCCTCGCGCAGGAAGTGCCCTCGAAAGTTGTAGTCGAGAATGTGCGCCAGCGCTGTTTTGTAGAAGGTTAGGAAGGCGTCAGTTGCATACTTGTTCTTGCGGTCGTGGCGCAGAGCAAAGCCGTAGGGGGAGATGGGCCGTAGGAAAACGCTGGGAAAGCCCTGCGCTACGTATTCGTCTACGATGGCTAAGGGGTGCTCTAATGATAAGGCCGAGGTGGTCATAAGGGCCGACACCCGGTCGTAGCCGACCAACTCCCGGGCCCGAGCAATGCCCTGCACGGTCAGCTCATAGCTGTTGCGCTTGGGTCGGTGCCGGTTGGCATTATGAATAGCGGCGGGTCCATCCAGCGAGGTAGACAGTAAAATGTCGTGCTGCTGGCAGTAATGGAGCATCTCATCCGTGACTACTGCCAGGTTAGTGCAGATAACGAAGGTGATACGCTTGTTGTGTATAACGGCCAGACGCTCAGCTTCCGCTACGCCGTACTGAATCAGCTCGAAGGCGAGTAAGGCCTCTCCGCCTTGAAACTCCATCGTCACGTGGGGATTTGGCGAGTGCATCATATGGGCGATGCCTTGGTCCAGGTGCTGCCGAGCCATGTTAAAGGCATCCTTATCGACCGTGACACGCGACACCTGGCAGTAGTGGCAGGTATGCTCACAACGCAGGGTAACGACGAAGATGTGCAGGGCCGTGAAGTTCTCCAAAAAGGCCTTTTTCGTGCGGTAACGCGTGGCTAGTACGTCTAACAGGGGGAGTTCCGGCGCGTCCGTAATAAAAAAGCCGGCCAGCAGGTCAGCGTATAAATCCGGGTCATCGGTATAGCTCAGGTCTCGCTCTACTAGGCGGGCCACTGTGCCGCGGGGCACGAGCAGGTAGTCACCCACTTCGCTGACCAGCAACTCCTTCTCGGGCGTAAGCACGTGGAAGCGAAAAGGTAGCAGGAAGTAGGGGGCGGTCGGCGCGTAGGCCGATAAGTCCTTGAATTTGCGCGTCACGCGCGCCAGCGTAGGTTGCATCAGTTGCCGGAGGCCAGAGGATGAAAGCCGACGGGGTCGGAAATAACAGCCGTCAGGGGCTGGGCCGGAGCATAGTGGGCGAAGGCTTTGGCTACCAGCAATTCGCGTATCGGACGGGTCTCCTCCGCAATCAGCTCGCGCAGCCGAAAATCCAGCAAGTCACTGTGAACCTGACTTTGCAGCGCGGGCATATCCAGGATACTTCCCTCCTTCGGGACCAGTTGAATGCGCACCTGACCAGCCAGCACCGGTTGAATCGTCACGCGGTAGTCCCGCGTGTACCAGTAAAAGCATTTGTGCAGCGTGACTTCACTGTACTGCGCCACTTCCACCACCAATTCCAGTCCCTCGGGTCGTACATATAATTCCATCACTAGCTATTGTTGCAGGGCACTTAGTGTTTGGGCCCCGACCACCCCGTCGGCGGGCAGACCCTGCGCAGTTTGAAAGTCCTTGACGGCCGCATTAGTAGCTAGGCCAAATACGCCACTGGCCGTTATTTCGTAGTTGGCGAGGATAAGCAGCTGCTGCAGGGCTATTACATCCACGCCCCGGTCGCCAAGTTTGAGCACTCGGTCGCCCAAGGCGTAGGTAGTCGTCGTCACCTGCGGGTAAACGGTACTGGTCTTACTGGTAGTGCGGCGCCGGGTAGCGGGCGCACGAGGAGTGGCGTACGAGGGGGTTGAATAGGAAGGCGTCGAGTACGAGGGCGTACTGCTACTGCCCGACGAGGGCGTATAGCTGGAGGAGGAATAGTGCGAGCTATGCGACGTATGCGAACTATGGCCGCTACTCGAAGAAGAATAGTGCGAGCTATGGGAGCTGTGCGAGCGATGGGAAGTATGCATCATCGCCTTGCTGGCGAGTGGGTTGGCCAAGTTCAGCTTTAGCACTAGTTGCGGCTTGTACTTCAGCCGGCGCAGCCGGGATACAAAGTCTTCATCTAGCGGTAGCGCACCGGCTGAGGCCGAAGTGGTAGCGTGTACTTTCCCACTGGTAAAAGCTAGCAGGCCCGTGTAAAGAACGAGTAAGGTCTTTGTAAACAGATTGGTACTCCCCGGTTCCCGGTGGTCAAAGTCGTCGGTCATAGCGCGCAGAAGATTGTGAAGGCTAAATGTAGTGGTTTTGCTGGATTACCTACTCGCTTAGCCACCTTTCGATTAGGAGCTACCCAAGAAATAGCGGTTCGGTCTCGCCTATTACCATCGATTTAGCCCGCTAATACGCCATTTCGGGCACTTCCTCTGGCTGCCACCCTTCTGCTACCTACTTTCGGTTTGCCACCTCCTATTCTTTGCTTCTTCCAATGTTTCCTGCGCTTCGCTCAGCTACTCACCAGCTCCTTGACTATCACGATGGCGGCCAGACGACGGCCGAGCGCTTGACCGATGGCGTGTTGCTCACCTTGGTTAGCCTTAATGCAGCAGCCGTCGTGCTTGATTCGGTCAAAGCACTTGACCAGCAATACCATCCGCTGTTCATTGGCATCGAACTGGTTTCGCTCTATGTCTTCACGCTGGAGTACCTGGCACGAGTCTGGTCATGCGTAGAGGATGTGCGCTATCAACAGCCCTGGGTCGGGCGGCTCCGCTTTATGCTGACCCCCCTCGCCCTGATTGACTTGCTGGCGGTACTTCCCTTCTTCTTAGTCTTTAGCGGCCTGAGCTTACGCTTAGTGCGCCTGCTACGGGTAGTGCGCGTCCTTAAAGTTGCCCGTTATGTGAAAGCGCTGCATCTGATTGAGCGGGTTATCCGCCGCAAACGTGCAGAACTGCTGGTGGCAATGGGCGTGATTGGTGTTATGCTGCTGCTGGTATCAACGCTGATGTATGCCATTGAGAGCGAAGCGCAGCCGGATAAGTTTGGCAGTATTCCCGATACGATGTGGTGGGGCGTAGCTACGCTCACTACGGTAGGCTATGGCGATGTCTTTCCCATCACCCCGGCGGGTAAGTTGCTGAGTAGCGTCATTGCTGTGTTAGGTCTAGGACTGTTTGCAATTCCAACCGGCATTCTGGCCTCGGGCTTCAGTGAACACCTGCAGGAGCTGCCTACTGAAGGCAGCGCGTTCACTTACTGTCCGCACTGTGGGAAAAAGCTTTAGCAGTATCGGTAATCTTTCTATCTACTAAGCAGCTCGTTATGTTAGCTGCCTTACTTCCTGTAGCAGAACCGGCAGTTCAGATTGGCCAAGTTGGCCAACTTGACCAATCTACATGGATTTTCAGCGGCTAGCAGGATTATGTGTGTGAACTATCGGACGCATTCTGTCAAGTTTTTGCCGGCAAAAACTTGACAGAATGCGTCCGATAGTGTAATTTTACCTCTCTATTGTAGCAGCGTACAAGCATGGCAAAGGTGTCCATTATGCAGCGGGTAAAAGCGCAACTTGACCAGCTCCCCCCGGGCGCGCTGGTCGGCTACGCGGATTTCGTGCAAGAGCCTACCCAATTTGCTGCAGTAGCCGCGGCATTAAGCCGACTTAGCAAGACGGGCGAAATCACGCGCTTTGCCAAAGGCCAGTACTATCGCCCGCAGGTTAGCCGTTTTGGAACCGTTCCGCCGAGTGACCAGGCCGTGCTGGCGGCGGTGGGCGCTACTACGGGGCAACTCATGCCCTACGCAACCGGGGTGAGCATCTATAACCGATTAGGCCTCACTACCCAGGTGCCTGCAGTTGTCACCCTGGCGTCCACACGGCGGCGGCGTAACCTACCCCGCCGCCTGCGTACCGTCGTGCGGCCGGCCCTGGAGCAAGTCAGTGATGTACCGCTGTTGCAATGGCTAGAAGTGTTACGAGATATACGGCGGATTCCGGACACTTCCCCCGACCGCGTAGTTACGCGCGTGGCGAAGGAACTCCGGCAGTTGGCTCCCCCAGTCCGTCGTCGACTCATTGAGCTCGCCTGCCAGCAAGCCCCCCCCCGAGCTCGCGCCTTATTAGGAGCACTCCTGGAAAACCTCCCGAATAAGAAAGAGGCCGTTGCGCTTCGCCAGACGCTGAATCCGCTCACCACTTATCGCCTCGGAATTAGCGCAAAAGTCCTGCCTAATCGCGCCGCTTGGCACATTCAATGACCCTACACCAGCACCCCACCGACTTTCGCGCCTTGCTAGCGGCCACAGCCCAGCACTTAGGTATGGCCGACGTCTTAATTGAGAAGGATTACTGGGTCACGTACGTGTTGCGGGCACTAGCCGATTCGCCTTATAGCGAGCAAGTAGTCTTCAAGGGTGGTACGGCCCTAAGCAAAGCCTACGGGCTTTTGGAGCGCTTTTCTGAGGATGTAGACCTAGCCATCGCGGGTACAGAGGGCTGGAGCAATAACCAGGTAAAGAAGCTCATGGACTCGGCTGCCCGGCACCTAACGCAGGGGCTAGAAGCAGACCCCACGGCCCCCGGTACTAGTCGGGGCAGTCACTTTCGCAAAACGGCTCACCAGTTCCCCACGTTACTAGAAGCTGGTCCCACTTGGGATTCTCAACTGCGCGCGGGCGCTGTATTACTGGAAATCAATGCCTTTGCTCGGCCTTATCCGAGCCACCTGCGTCCCATTCAGTCCTATCTGGGCCAGTTCTTGGCGCAGCAGGGCCAAACGGAAGCGATGGTCGAGTTTGGCTTAGCCCCCTTTGAAGTATTGACCCTCGCGTTAGAACGGACGCTAACCGAAAAAATATTGGCACTGGTCCGGGCCGGCGCAGCGCCGGACCCCTTGCAAGAGTTAGCGGCGAAGATTCGGCACGCGTACGATGTGCATCAAATTCTCCAGCAGCCACGGGTTGCCACTTTCTTCGCCAGCCCCGCCTTTGCGCACCTGTTGGAAGAAGTTCAGGCGGACGATGCCCGGAACCAGGAATTTCAGGGGGACTGGGCGACGCGCCCCCTCACGCAGGCGCAACTGTTTGCGGATGGCGGCCGCACGTGGGCGCGCCTAATTCCGACGTATCAAGCTGATTTTCGCAAACTCGTTTATGGGACGCTCCCGCCCGCTGGCGCAGTTGGCCAAACGCTGGCGCTAATTGGGGCACGCCTGCAAGAGTTGGCGACGTAGCTACACCGTCGAGTACTTGGCTACGGTACTGGCCGAGATAGCGAGCGCTTTGCTGATGGCATAATTAGAAAGGCCGCTCGCTTTTAACTCGCGTATCTGCTCGATGACCGCAGCGCTCTTGGTCGGCGGCCCTATCAGCACACCTTCTGCCCTACGCCGGGCCATACCTGCCTTGGTGCGCTCGCTCAGCCGTATGCGCTCCTGCTTAGCCAGCGTAGCTAAAAGGGAAATAATGGCTTCCTGAAAGAGCCCGACTGAATCCAGGTATTGCTCCGTGAGCGACTTGTAACCCACGCCCCAGCCTTGCAATTGATTGAGGTACTGTAAGGTGGGCAATGCCCCCTCCCGACTAAAGCGGTCCAAGCTCCAGAACAGCACCAAGTCGAAGCGTCGCAGGTGCGCATCGGCAAACAGGGCCTGAAATTCCGAACGCTTCCCCGTACCGCCGGACTCGTGCTCCACGTACTCCTTGTAGACAATATAGCCGTGGGCCTGCGCAAAACGCCGCAGTTCGGGCAGCTGGTTCTCGGTGCTCTGACCTTTATCCTTGGTCGAGACACGGGCGTAAAGGGCGACGGTTGTCATGCCCTGAAGGTACTCCAATAAGGGTCAGCAAAATATAGCTTAAAAAAGGGCCTCTACGCGCTGAAAAGGGCCTGTCTAAAAGCATCCAATAAGGGCCCCAATAACCAGCGAATCTCCCCATTCGTTGATTGAGGTATGAACTCTATTCGTTTTCCGGACGGTACCCACGTACCTGCGCTTGGCCAAGGTACTTGGATGATGGCCGAACGGCCCGCTCAACGTGCCGATGAGCTAGCAACCTTACGTGCTGGCGTCGAACTAGGGCTCACGCTCATCGATACGGCCGAGATGTATGCCGACGGGGAGTCTGAGCGGCTGGTTGGCGAAGCGTTGCGTGGCCTACGCGACCAGGTGTTCCTAGTCAGCAAAGCTTATCCCCAGAATGCCTCCCGCCAGCGGCTACCGCAAGCCTGCGAGGCAAGCCTAAAGCGGCTGGGTACTGACCGGCTCGACCTATATCTGCTGCACTGGCGCGGCCGCGTCCCGTTGGCCGAAACGGTGGAGGCGATGGAGAAGCTGGTGGCGGCGGGCAAAATCTTGCGCTGGGGCGTGAGCAACCTCGATACGCCGGACCTGCAAGAGCTCATTGCCGCTGGGGGCGCGGCCTGTGCCACTGACCAGGTTCTTTACAATCTGACCCGGCGTGGCCCAGAGCACGACTTGTTGCCCTGGCTCGCGAGCCAGAGTATACCGGTTATGGCATACAGCCCCATCGAACAGGGACGGCTACTTGATAATGCGCGGCTACGGGAAATCGCGACGGGCCTGGGCGCGACGCCGGCGCAGGTGGCCCTAGCCTGGGTGCTACATCAGAGGCAGGTGATGGCTATCCCCAAAGCCGGAAGCGTCGCCCATGTGCAGGAAAACCGGGCGGCCGCCGAGTTGCACTTGGCGGCTGGCGACCTCGCCGCACTGGAAGCCTCTTTTCCCCCTCCCGGCAAACGCTTGCCGTTGGAAATGCTATGATGCCCAGTACTTACCAGTTAATCCAGCTGACTTTGGCAAGCGTTAGAGTACCCTTTTAAAAGCTCTCCCGAACATTTAGGTTGAGAGAGCTTTTGAGAGGTAGGTAAGAGCAAGCGGATTGACCAAATGCTTTTTCGTATCTAATGTATTTTGTTACGCTATGCCTAAGCGACGGGCCTCGTCGTGCATGAGCGAGCGGGCCAACGCAGAAATCTTCAGGCCCCGAGCCTTCCCCACCTTTTGAAAAAGCACCTTTTCCTCCTCCGTTAGCTTGATGTTAATCTGGGGGCTACGTGGGGAGGGTGAGGCTTGCTTTTCCATTCTGCAAATCTATAACTGGTCAGACAGCAAAAAAACAGATTTTATAGGCTCTTTTTCTTGCAAAGTCTAGACTTTAGTATACTTTTGTATTGTCCAAGTCGGACAAGCTGAACTGGAGTACGCAAAAGAGACCATCCCCGGCAAGGGATGGTCTCCTATGATAGCACCTGCTAGTAACAGGCACTACAGTTGGGTTCTTGTAAACCTTACCCCAAAATTACATGGAAACGCATGTAACCGGGCAACCTATGCTTGGCGAACTCCGCCAGCACGTCCTATCGCCCCTCATCGGCAACTCCCTTTTCAGCGAAGCGGAGCAGCTGCGGGCCAACTATTTCGTGCATGAAAGTGACGACATCACCCGCCTCACCCGTTGGGGCGCGAGTGTCCTAGCCGAAATCACCCGTCGCCAAGCCGAAGCTGCCCGACAGCGCCGCGACCTCGCCACGGGTGCCACGTTGCGTCAACTGGGTTCCACTAGCTTCCGCTGCCACCGCGCCCGCCTGTGCCGACCTGCTCCAACCTGGGTACCCGGTGCTTGCTTCCCGGATAGGGCCGACCGCCGGGCCGGCACGTTCGACCGCCGGGCCGGCGCTCGCTTTCAAACGGCCGACGCGCTCACATTTGCCGACCTGCTTAGCCAGCAAGCACGATGAGCTACCGCCGCGACCTCAAGTTGCTGCGCCGCGCCCAGAAGCAGGCGAAGCGTCAGATGCGCCAACTCGCCAAGCTGGAGCTCACCGGGCTGACCGCCGTTACGCTCCACGCGCATAATCGGCAGGTGACGGTTGCACTCGTTTCCGCAACGGGTGCTCCCTTCACGGATACCCTACGGCAAGTATTGCGCGAGCGCCGTCAAGCCTTGCAGGCAGAGGCCCGGCAACTACTCACTACCTGGCTGGAAGACGAGCAGTTGCGTGACCAGTCAGCCCCGGCTACCGAGCCTCCGCTGCCCTAACGGCTCCCCAACTCCGGCAAAACGCTTTCCACTACTGACTACTCAGCAGTTGGCCCCCGCGTGCCCCATCCATTTTCTCTTATTGCGACGCTATGTTTTTCCCCACTACCTCGCTCCTGCCCTATTCACAGGCTACGGCGACCCAACGGGCCCAACTCCTGTACTACCTGCAAGCCCGCTTGCAGCCTCACTTTCCAACCCTGCCTGAGCGCCCCTTCGTGCGCACGCTGGCGGAGTACCGCCCCACGCTGCTACTCACCGGGACGCAGGTTGCGCTCTCTCGTCACGAGTTGACCCAGTTGGTCCAGTACCTGGGCAACGCGCCCGAACTGCCGTTGCTCGACCCACCCTTATATGGGCGGTTTGCTTTGGAGTTGGCTCAGTACCTGCTACATATCAACGAGCTAACCGTGAGCGCGATTATTGAGCTGGCCAGCGGGCTAAATACCCGCTGTGGTCCCCGCCTAGCGGAGCTGCTGCGACATGTCTCCCGGCCGTACCCACTGGCTGAGCAAGTGGTGCAGGCCCAACGCTGGGACTTACCCGGTAGCTTTCGACTGCCAGCCGGCATCCCTGGCGGGGGACCCGCGCCGGGTAGCCGAGTGGTGGAGGACTTGCTCCAGCAACTTCTCCTATTGGCTAACTAGCCAACCAAGTACAGAGGCAAGTAAAGAGGGCTTCCAGTACGTATGGCAAGCAGAGAGCAAGAAGAGGACGGAGCGCTATGAAACGCTACTACTTGAGAAATGTGGCGTTTCATAGGTCGTTCATAAGCGCCAGCGCCATTTCCCCTCTAACTGCTTCTGTAAGCCAAACTGGCTTACGGTAGGTATCTGTGGGTTAGGTCTCAAAGGAGCTACAAGTGTCAAGTTTTTACCGGTAAAAACTTGACACTTGTAGCTCCTTTCGGTTGGTTCTTTGCCGTTGGGTTCCACCGCTATGCCCGCCACAACCCGACGCATCCGCGCTAAGCCCGACCAGTTACCGGCCGGTCACCCAGTGGTCTACGCTGACTTCGTGCACGAGCCCGCCGAGTTTGAGGTGGTATCGGCGGCCCTGAGTCGCCCGAGCAAGCGAGAGGAATTAAAACGCCTAGCCAAAGGCGTCTACTACCAGCCTATGACCGGGCACTTCGGCCCAGTGCTACCTATGGAGACAGTCGTTGTGGCGGGCCGTAGGAGCTACTTCCGGCCGGTTACTCCCCTACCCTACTGGCCTAGCCGTCTGTAATGCGCTGGGGTTGCCCGCTGACGCGACGCCGTAGACCCGGCCCTCTTTACAAAGTCGTCCAGTGAACAAGTAGCTAAATCAATCTGCCGATGCATCGATTTAGAGAAACGTACCCCACTTGTATGAGTTGCTAATGCGCAATATGATGAGCAAAAAGTTATGTTATTGCGCATCATATTGCGCATTATGCCGAAAGACACAGTCGTTTTATTACCCCGTCTGCAGCAGCTGCTGGCCCAAACCGGTGAGCAGATTCGCCTAGCCCGCCTGCGCCGTAAGTTGAGTACGGCCCGAGTAGCGGAGCGCGCGGCCATCAGCCGCAATACGCTGCACGCCATCGAGCAGGGTGCTTCGACCGTGAGCATGGGGGCCTAACTGCAGGTACTATTCGTGCTGGGCCTGGAGAAAACCATCCTCCACCTGGCCGCTGACGATGTACTGGGGCGCAAGCTTCAGGACGCCGGGCTGGTGGTCAGCATCCGGGCTCCCAAACAATCAGCCTTGGAGTAAGCGGATGGCCAAACCCGCATTTATTCAACTACCCCAACTCGCCAGCGTAGCAGGTAGCGCCGCAGTACGAGTTGCGGACGAATCAATAGTATCGGGCGGGCTGGTGCAGTCGGCGAGTGCGGCCGCAAGCAGCAATTGACTACCAGAAAGGATTAGAGCGCGAGCAGCAGCGCTACAAAGGAAAAGAGGTAGCTTAATGGTAGCCTAAATTTAATTCCTGCGCCTGCCTAACCAAGGACTGTAGGTACTGCTGCTGCTCGTAGCGTAGCAGGCGCTCCAGTTGGATTGGGTAGTAGCTGCCCATTTCCTGGATGGAAGTTGAGCGCTGCGCTACTAGGTGTCGGCGACCAGCGGGGAGCAGGCTGGCAGCTTGCTGGGCGATAAATTCAGAGCTGAGTGGCATTACCTGGGCTGTATTATCCTTGAGTAGACTTGATAAGATAATCGGAAGAACGTTCACTGGACTCGCGTGAGCAGACCTTACTCTTACGAATTATCGCTGCTATAAGCACGAGCAATGGATATCAGAGGGTAAGGTGCTAGAGAATAGATAACAGCTTTCTTTTATTAAGCAAGGTTTTGTTTATCAATAATTTGTGTTTAAAAAATTTGATAATAATCTGAAGCACGGTTCACACTGATAATATCAGTAACACGGTGTTTTGTAGTAATAGAGTTGGTTAACGGGAGGAACCTAGAGTTCAACCGGGTTCCCCTAATACCTCAAACACCTGCCTCAACAAGGGGCTTACGCTCACCGAATCTTCCGGCTGGGTCCGCCTAGATGTCAGGGCGCTCACTTCCACCAGACCAAACCAGTTCAGCCCGCGCTCAAACGTGCGCACCTCGTAGCAGCTAGCCAGCTGCTCGGCAGGCGAGGCGTAAGTGGCTTCGGCAAAATCAACCAGCGCGATGGGAAACGCGCGCTGATAATGCCCGGCGTAGAAGCTCACCGGGTGCACTTCGGCCCCAAAACGGGCCAGTAAATAGACCGAATAGGCCCAACCCATCTGGCCTGCGTCGGGGGAGGCATACCCGTCGTGCGAGGCCCACGGAAAGCGGGTGGTAAAGGTCTGCAACACCAATTGCCAGAGCATCGAGCGCTGGCTGGCGGCCAGTAGTTGGCTGCCTTTCTTGGTGAGCAGCAGCTGGCCCCGCGCCAGCCGGGCCAGGCCGGCCAGCCGGGTAGTCTGGTGAAGGGTAGTAAGAGCCAGCGAGTCGATCTCGCGGTGCAGCTTGTGAATGCCCGTCTCCACACCCGGCTCTAGAATGAAGCCGAACGCGTACAGCTCCCGCAGGTACTTGAGCGGCAAAGCTCCCAGCGGCGTGAGCCGGATACCGCCCTCGCGGTGCAGCAGGCGCAGGAAGGTCTCGGTAAGCCGCAAAAACGGTATTTGGTCGAGTACCTCGTCCGGAACTTCGGTCCGCAGCCGCACTACGCAGCCGGGCTCCAGCGGGTGGAAAAGCAACTGGTGCATCTGCGCGGGACTCAGCCCGCAAAAATCGGCCAGCGACGTGGTGTTGTATGACTGAAACGGTTCGAGCGGGAAACTTGGGTAAGCAGGCATGGCGCGAGCGATTGAAAGCAGTGGGTAGGCTCTGCTGGCGTAGCAAGCGAACTTACTGCGGAATAAGACAGCCGTAGACCAGGGGTGGCCCTTTTCAATCGTCTTTGCCGTAACGTCAAGTGGGGCTGGATCGAGCAGCCAGTGGTATTACCGCAGTTGGCAGCAGGAGAGGTAAAAGTCATTCTTTTCCAGTAAGGTTACCACTCCCCGCCTCCGTGCATAATTTATTCCATCAGTAAGGCGGATTTGAAGATTTTTTTCCATTACCACCCATAGGCATAGGCGTTAGCTTCGGAGGTAACAGGGTAAATACATTTGAACCAATTGAACGTAATACAGGTAACACCAAGAATAAAGTCAATACTAGCTTCACTGGTAATAATAGTAACACGCATAACACTGAATCTGCTATTTTCGGATAAATACCTGAGATTGACGGATGGTAAGCTACTTAGTTAAAAGCTCACGCTCCAGCCCAAGCCTAGCCTGTTGGCTCATCGCTCTACAAAGTAGTGAGCCAATAGGACTCGACAGTTTCTGCGTGTGGCAACTCACCAAGTAATTAGTCAGACAGTGTCTGACCGATTGCCCCGTGGACAAGTTTAGCCTTCTGCTTTGCCTGGGTATTGCCAACGGAGTTGAACGAATAGTAGGCATTAGGGCAGTTGCTCGGGAGGGTAGCTATCTGAAATTGTCAAGGGCTCGGATAGCAGGTGGCACCCCCGTTAGGGTGAGATCAGCTAAAAGCAGTGATAATGCCTGGCCAGTCCGTGTACCAAGTCATCGGCCCAGGCTACCAGGTCAACTGCACATAGCAACTGCCGTGTGACACCGCGTCTTAGATTCCTTATGAAGGCAGCCAGGCTGGTGGGTGAGGCGGCTGGTATAGCCTCGAAACGCTGGTCGCTTGCGGTGGAAAATAATGAGTTACGATAAGCCCGTACAGACGAATACTCTGCTTGCCTATCAGCGCTCATAGCAGCTTTAATGAAGTATGCTACGCATTTCCATAGCAAATATTGGCTGATTATTAATGCTTTGTATATCGGAAACACAGGTAACACTAATAACATACACTACATTAATAATACTAGTAACATAGGGAACATAAGGTGCTTAATTTGGACAACACCATGCTTGTTTTACAGACCAACTATTCGCAGCCGCACCAGCGCCGTACTGGCGCCTTCATTCCTGACTAGGAGCAGCCAGCCTAAGCAGGCGGTTTGCGGCCTGTGTATTCAACAACTTACAACCCGTTACGCAGACCTCTTGCACTCAAAGCTGCATTTTAGGTTAAGCGTCAGGTACCCAGCTACCAGGGGTAACCTAGCTAACCGGCCGTAAGGCAGGCAGTGGGGGAGAAAAAGTGTTTTTTCCTCCGGATAGAACCGCCGTACGGGCGGAATTGCGCCGCCAAACGGTAATAGTCTGGCGGCTTACCTATAGCGTGCTGGCAACCAATGCCCGGCCGAATAGCCCATTTCAACAACGGGAAGGAGATTTTTTTGCGTCACGCTGCCCGCACTGGGGAAGATGGCAACCGGCATAGAATTGCCGGCTGCCGTAGTGGATGCCGTGAGCGCCAGTAAACAGCCGAAGCCAGGGGCTACTATTAAAAGGCAGTCCCATCGCACCAGCGTGGTGGGGGCGGGGTATCCCGGCTGCCCTTGAGTGCCGGGCGTAGAACCAGTACCCAGATACCGGCTGGGGAGGGGGTACCGGGAAGCTTGCGCTGGACACCGGCGCGCGGAAGCGGTAGCTACTAGCTGGTCTGACGGCCGCTGGGGCAAACTGCCGATGCCAGGCGCTAATTCGCGGAGTAGTTGAGCTTTATAACACCTGCTGAATGTATTGGGAAAACAGGGTGACTATACGGTCCTCCCGGGGATTGAACAGGAAGGGGCGTATATCGTCGGCCATGGCCTGCATGTCAAGGGTCTGGCAGTGAGCCAGCAGTTGCGCTGGAGGTCGGCCGGGGTTTCGATGCCGCGCTTTTGGGTGAGGTAGGCGTAGTTGGGCCTGACCTGGCGACCGAGCAGGAACACGGCATCATAAAAGTCACGGCCCTTGTTGCGGACGCGGTTGAGAATGGCGTAGAACTTCTGGGCCAGCAGCAGGTCGGGGGGCGTGGTCTGGATTTGGGTGAAGATGTCGAACCGGTTGAATAGGTACAGGTCGGGCTTTAAGGCAAAGTGCTGGGGCTCGGTATCGAGCTGGATAAGAATGCGCTCTTCGCGGTAGCCACTCAGCCCTTCTTTGAAGAGCAATTCGGGGAAGCGAACGTGGCAATGGTAGGTGTCTTTGCACACCATCTTCATGTCGACTTCGTAGCCTTCGAGTTCCATGCCACGAACGACGACGGCGGCCAGCTCCTCAAACTCGGCGGCGGTAACGCCGGTGTTGCCGAAATCAAGGTCTTCCGAGAAGCGGCTGTTACCGTGGATGATGCGCAGGCAGTACCACCCAGAAAGAAAAAACGCTCGCCCAGCGGACTATCGTAGATGAGCTGCAAAAGCTTGTGCTGGAGGTACTCGCGCAGGATAAAACGACTGAAGGGCTGAAGCGCGGCCGGGTACTGCGTCTGAATCTGGGAGAGGCTAAGCATGGACCGGGAGCAGGGAAAGCAGCGCTGCGACGCGCTGGTTGAGGCGCTGGTGGGCAAAGAGGGTTTGGTAGTCGGCGAGGCGGGCCAGGTTTAGCTTGTCGCGCAGCACGTCGGTATTGAAGCGCAGGCTGGCAAAATCATCGGCAGTGCGTATTTCGGGGTGGAGATAGCAGTAGTCGAGCAGGGCTTTTTCAAGGTCGGCCATCAGTACGGGCCGGTTGCCGGCTGGCCGCAGCACTTCGTAGCCGAAGTACAAGCGAGGCAGCAGGCGCTGGTAGCGGAACGTACCAATGGGTGTGTGATACTCCTGGGTTTTGCGCGGGCTCACGCAGGTGAGCGTGTACACGCCCTCAGGAATGAGGCCGTGGTAGGAAAGGGCGGTTTCCAGGGAGAGGTAAGCCGGCTGGTATATACGGTTGGCCGTAAACCAGAGCAGCGCCTCGTCGACGGGCGTTTCGGTGAAGCGGTACCAGCGGTTGACAATGCGCTGCAGGTAGCCCCGGGCCTGCCACTCGACCAGCCGTCGCTTGTCGAAATCAGGAAAGGCCTGGCGCAATTCGTGGCTGGAAACGAGACCTTGCACGGCGAAGCGGGAACGGACAGTAAGGTAATTCATTTCTAAAAGTTGTTAAAATTAACACTTTTTAGAAATAAAACAGCAGTAGTACTACCCCACTCTTTGCTCATCGAGGTTGAAAATCAGTAGGTGGATAGGTACGCAGCTAGCCGGTAGTCACGAACCCGCCATCCCTAATGCATGAAATAAGGTGTAAGCTAGTAACACCGATAACATACATCACATTATTAGTACCGGTAACATAATTAACATTTGTAGCATACTTAACACATGAAATAAAAGCAATACTGGTAACACGGCAATGCGTTTGCCAGTACATTTGCACTATGAGTAAGATTCTGGCATTTACCAATCAGAAAGGAGGGGTAGGTAAAACGACCTCCACGGCGAATATTGGCGCGGGGCTGGCCCGGGCGGGGCACAAAGTGATGCTCGTTGACCTCGACCCCCAAATTAATCTGACGCGGGGCCTGCTCACCGGCAAAGCAGATAAGAACGTGTACGGGGCCCTCCTGGAAGACTATAAGGCGCACCCCTATAAGGTCGGCGAAAACCTGGGCCTGCTGGCTGGCTCGACCGCCATCTCCGGCTTCGAGAAGGTGAAGGGCGATGAGCTGGACCGCGAGTACCTGCTGAAGGAGCTGCTGGAGCCGTTCCGCGACAAGTGCGCCTACATCCTGCTGGACTGCCCGCCGGCGCTGGGCTTGATTACCCTCAATGCCTACACCTGCGCCGATGCCCTCTACATCCCTCTCGAAGCCCAGCTCTACGCCACCGACGGCGTGGAGAAAGTAATCGAGCTGGTGGGCAAGGTGCAGAAGCGGATGAATCCGGGCCTGCAGGTAGGGGGCATTTTCTTCACCCGCTACGACCAGCGCAAGGTGCTGCGCCGCGATACCGCCGAAGAGCTGCGCGCCAAGTATCCGGGCCTGGTTCTGACTACAACCATCCGGGAAAGCATCGCCCTGGGGGAGGCCCCCCACCTGGCGCAGGACATTTTCACCTACGCACCCAAGAGCGCGGGCGCGGCCGACTACCAGGCGCTGGTAGCAGAAATCCTGACCCGCTAATCTCTCCTCACCCGTTCCCCGCACCCCTCATGGCTAAGACTTTCAAAACCACTCCCGCGCCGGCCGCCGCTGAGCCCGCCAAACCAATCTCAGAGCGCGACTTCTTTGACCTGACGGATGAGCCCGTTACCCAGCCGGCGGACAAGCCGGAGAGTGAATCAGAGAATACAGGTAACACTAATAATAAGAGAAAGCCGGTAAATACTGACAATAGTAGGAACACAAGTAACACTAGTACAGAAAGTACTGATTTACCGGTACCTGAGGAGCGGGACCTGCGTCAGACGTTCGTAGTAAGCAGCGGGCAGCTGGAGCAGCTGCGTGATTACGTACACGCCCGGCGGGCAACTGGCGATTACGAGTATTCGCAGAAGCAGGCGCTGCAGGAGGCACTGAGCCTGCTTTTTGCCAGCGTGCCCCAGGCGCCCCCGCGGCCCAGCCAGACCCGGGAGCTGGAGCAGCGGCGGCGGGAGCGCATCCGCCGTGGCCGGGCAGCCTAGGGACGAGGGTAAGACCAGAAGACCGTGGACTTCCCGCCGTTAGCATGATGCGAAAGAGGCGGGGCTGACCAATCCCAGAGCCCGGCAGCAGCTACTGTTCTAATCCCAGCTGCGCAAACCGACGGTCCAGCAGCGCGTGGTAGCCTTGCCGTAGCTCCGGCGAGAGGAAGCTATTATCGATGAAACGATGCCAGGCCGGTTTGACTCGCGTGAACTTGGTGAAGAGTCCCGTGAGCACTTTCTCGGTTACGCCGGCGCGCTGCGCTGCCTGCTGGAAATCGGCGGGCTTGAGCTTTTTCTTGCGGCCGTTGAGAGTCAGGGCCAACTCTTCGGTATCGGCCGGATTGACCAGAGCCGTGGCGACCAGGTCGTAGGCCGGGGCCAGGCCGTAGCCTAGGCCAGGTGTGTGCAGGAGCGAGAAATTCTTCAGGTGCATGTCGGCGTTGCCGGTCAGGAAGCTAAAGAGCACCAGCTCGTAGTAATTCACCACGTCCAGCCCCGGGTTGGCCGAGTAGCGCAGGATGGCCTTGGCCACCTGCTCGTGCGAGCCGTCGTACTTATGCTCCGTTAGGCGCTCCGTGAGCTGGCACATGTCTTCCATCGCCAGCTTCTGCCCCTGGTGCCGGTCGATGCGCCGGGTGACGTAAGCCAAAGTGCCGCCTTCCAGGCGCAGTAGGCCGTGGGGTACAGTGGCCAGGCCCGCCAGCGCCGCCAGATGCATGGTCAGGTCCTCCACTTCCGGCAGACTGGGGTAGTACGGGGTAGGGGGCTTAAGGATGTAGGCTCCCAGGGCGCCCACGATGGTAAAGCGGGTCGGCTGCCCCGCATCGCCGGTGGCAGTCAGGGTGAGCGAGAGCTTAGGCTGCACGCCCGTCACGGTGATATGGCTGCGGACAATCTGCTCGGCCAGGACCAGCAGCTGCGCCTCGGAGTAGGGGAAAGCCGGGGGGGTGGGCTTGCCGAAAAGCTTGCGGCTGCACGCGGGGTGGTAGTCCAGGGCCGCGGTCGGCAGGGGCTGGTAGCAGTAGAGGCAGCGGCTCATGCGTCTTCGGCAGGGGTAAGGGGATAAATGCTGACGGCCCCGATGCAGTCCTGGCAGCACGCCAGCAGCAGGCCCATCCGGTCGCGGGGATTGAGCTTCCAGTTGCGCTCGGCCACTTCCAGGAGCCAGCCCTCGGGGATGAGGCCATCGAAAAAGGGGAAAAGCACCCGCTCCACGTAGGGCTGCGCCCGCAGGGGCAGCGTCAGGCTAACGGGCTGGGCGAACTCCGCCCGCAGGTGCGATGGCGCATAGGTAAAAGTGTAGCCTTCCTCGTCTTGGACCAGATGCCCGGCTAGTTGTCCGTGCAGATGTACTTCAGCGCTGCGCATGCTTAGGAAACCAGAAGGGTACGGTCGATGGGTACGGGCGCCAGTTCGTGGCCGAAGAGCCGCAGTACCGCGTTCACCTTATCCAGCTGCAAGGTGGGTTTGCCCTGCTCCAGCTCACGCACAAAACGTAGCCCTACGCCCGCCTTGGCGGCTAAGTCCGGCTGCGAGAGATGCAGCAGCTTGCGCCGCTGCTTGATGAATGTGGCCAGGAGGGTAGGCATAGCAGTATACCCGAACGGGGGCAGGTAGCAGTAGATATAGTATTTTGTACCCGTTCGGGTGTAAAAATAGCTTATAGCCCTCAAAAAGTACCCGAAAGGGTATACTATTCTGTTATTTGTACAAGCCGCTTGCCCGAGTGAAGTCGAATCAAAGCAGTTTTGGCAGCGTAGCGTCTTCGCATTGGGTAAGCACTGGGAGCTAGAATGCCAGCTATTAGGGCCATAAACAACCCGTCAGTCAACGATTAGGAGTTAGAAGCCATAAGTGTGCGCTCACGAAGTGCTGAGCTCTTAGAAGACAAATTCACAGCTTACACACTGCCGAAAGTCAAAATCAGCGCACGACTATGTCACAAAGCCTAGTGAAGCGACTCGCATCCGCCGGCTTCTGCTCCGTAAGCGCGCTCAATTGTAGCAATGGTCAAACATATTCCTGCCATCTTCTTGCTGCTTTGTTACTACAGATACCAGTGTTCCCTTGAGTTTGTGTTCTTAGCGGCGGGACAGAACGCTACAGGGGGTAACTGTTTGATAATAAGCAGCAAAAAGGTATAAAATAGTAGAAAAAGTTAGAAATTTCAGTTATTTTTCTGCTTTTTTTTACTTTATTCGCCCTGTCTATTCAGGGCTTATACCCTCTTACTTCAACGTTTGGTACAACCCAGGGAATTCGGTCTTAAGCTGGTTAATAGCAGCGCCACCCAAGTTTTCAAATACTTTATTCCCAGCTTCAAAATCCCGAAGTAAGGGATGAGTAACCTTCATCAGCTTTGCAAACTTTGGCTCATCATCACCCAGGTACTGAAGGATATGCTGAATCTGAGTGGGGGTGAGTTTTAGCTTTTGCAGGCGCGTGACTACCCGCTGCTGCGCCACTGAAGAATCAGAAGTCAGATTAAGCGTCATCTGTTTATCCGGCATCAATTGTTTGTTGCGCACCTCGTGCTCACCCTGGTTAACCAGGGTAAGTGAAGACGAGTCAGGTAAAGACCCTTTGTGCTTAGCTTCAGGGATGGAGAAGCGAATAGCGCGCACCTTCTTCCCTTCCTTAAGCGCTACATAACTTACCATCCAGCCTAAAGCGTGAATCTCTTTTAGGCTGGGTGCTAGCACGTAACGCTTGAAGTCGTAGAAAATAGTGTACGTTTTGTCGTTATCATCTCCTAAAATCTGCTTGCGCAACACTTCAAAATTTACTTCCCAAGTACCCACATCATCCCAGGACTTAAGTAGCCAAAACAAACGGTGCGCATGCGCGGAACGCAGCAGCAGTAGCGTCTCAATCTCCACGTGGGTGTAGTGCTCGGCCAGCTGCAGCAAGAATGGCTTTATCTCGGGAGCAAAATTACCCGTGATGAGACCCGTTCCCTCATTAATGTCAATAAAGCTAATAATAGAATAAGCCGTAAATCGGTTTTTACTATTGCTTTTTGTTTCAATACTTACTATCTTGGTCATCAATCCCTTACAAGCATCACGGATAGACTCGTAGACACTACCGCCTTTCTTTTGGGTAAGCACTTTGCTTATTGGAATGGAGATGCCCGGTAGCTCAGTTTGTCCCTGATGAATGCAACCGAGAGCCAACGCGAACAAACGAGCTTCTGTGTTCGAGAGCTTGAGCGGCGCCCGCACTAGCGCGTTGGCTTGGTAGGCACGGGGATAATCGGCAGGTTGCGGGACCATGGGCGGGACGGGTAGCTTATGAACCAAAAGTAAGAACAACTAAGTGACTCCAGCTACTCTTTCACGCAAAAAGCTGACCGCAAAGTACGTGTGCCATATTTCACGCAGTAGCAGCGAGTCAGGTGTGGCTATTCTTCGAAGTAGGCTTGACCCTAGCGAGTCGGGTGATTTGCTCACCCAAAGGGGTGCCACTTTTCACGCAGGTGCCATATTTCACGTAGATGGTGCCATATTTCACGTAGCAGAGTGCCATATTTCACGTAGATGGTGCCATATTTCACGTAGCAGAGTGCCATATTTCACGTAGCAGAGTGCCATATTTCACGTAGCAAACCAAGTTATTTTATTGAAATCCAAGTACTTATGGCGCCTAGAAGAAAGAAGAAAGAAAAGCTTTAGAAGAACAGAAGCAAAGTTCAGTTTTTAATTTTTTTTAAGTGTTTGATTTTCAATTTTTTAGCACTGCAAGAGCGCAAGGGCAATTTTTGCAGGCAATCCAGAACTACAGCACGCTTCAAAATCGAATGGCCAGCAGTCGCTACACCACTCTATCAAAAAAATAATGGTGCCTGTCAAAAAATAACTAAGCTTAAAATACTGTCAAACAGATGTTTATTAGCACGTACAAGGTTCGACACGTAGAATTAAAAATCTTTCCGAGCGACTACGTGAAAAATGGCACTCCCACAGGCGGGAGAATCAGGCCCAACTACGTGAAAAATGGCACCCATTAGTTGACTCTACCCACGCTAGTTCAGTGCAGCCGGGTGGCGTTTTTAATATAACAAGCTGTCCAGCATGCTGAAAGCATCAAATAAAAAACGAAGTACAACTGACACTTCAGCTAATTTTGCAAATCCAACTATGCTTAAAATTGCAAAAGGCAGGCGACAGATGAATTGGATTATTTCACACCTTGTGCCTGGATAAGCACACTAATTGCCAGCAAATTGGATTATAATTTTGGGTAGTCTATTTAGTACTCTCCAATCAAAAGCCCGGTGTTGTCCGAAGTCATTTAATGGTCATTCCAGCGGCTGTAGCCTCGTATGCCACGTTTCTAGCGACGAAGCGGCTTCTGACCCGGGCAGCGTGCAGTACCAGTACTTGCCTCAGTAGCTACCCACGGAGCAGAACACGAAGAAACGACGTGCTATCTTCAGCCAGCCTAGAGAAATCACCTATACCTTCTCTCGCCCTACTGCCGACAAAAAGGCAAGTAGCCCAATAGACTATCCGGAACCACTATCGGAATCAGATGCCGTTTATCTTACATATCTAACTGCTGGATAAGTATTTATCAGGCAGAATACGTTCCGGAATTTTCGCTGTATGATTGTGCATAAGTAAGCGTAACGGGCTGGGTGTTGACCCCTCTACCGTAGCCCCCTTAAAAATTAGCGAGTTGCCCGTAAAGCTGCGGAAGTTAGCATTATAGATTGTCGAGGCGGCGGCTCGGCTGAGGAGTCACTGCGCTCAAAGACTGGCCAAGCCATTGCTGAGTTCCTACGCCCGGTCAACAGCTACTATTCCAACCTCCTCAAAGGGCGCAATACGCACCCAATAGCCGTTGCCCAGGCCCTACGAGCAGAATATGCACCGGATAGCCGCAACCGGTCACTGCAACTGGAAGCCTGTGTGCACAGTGAGGTGCATAAGCAGCTACCCGCGTTATTAGCCGCTGCCGATGCCAATCACTACCAAAAACGTTTTTATCGGGCGGTGCACAAAGCGCTACCTCACGCGCTACAACCGCCACCCGTTAGCCAACTCACAGTAAAGAAGGGACCGTCTGGCTACGTGCGGTTCCTGCTTCAGCCGAAGCATCCGCTTGGATGGCCATTAGTTAGCTGGCTTTGGGCCCACTAGCTGGCTCCCAGCCTTCGCTCGCCGCATCGACGTAACTAATTTTAGTGGGGTCGAAGGATTCCAGGGCTTGGGTGACCCACTGCTCATCAACCGTGTCCTGGTACAGGAGCAGGTGCACGGTGGCCGTCTGGTCGGGGTTGAGGCGCAGCAACCGACCGATGCGCTGGGCAGCCTTGCGCTCGTTGCCGAAGGCGTGCCAGATGATACCCACCCGCAGATTGGGGATGCTGATGCCCTCCGAGAGCTGAGCCACACAAGCCAGGCGCGGGATGGCGCCCGCGTTGAACAGGTCAAGGTTGGCCTGGCTGTGCTTGTTTTTGGAATGGTAGGTATGGTCTGCCTGCTCTTCGGCTTGCTGCTGATTGCAGGTGAAGAGCAGCACCTTCTCCGTCTGCTGGTCGGCCAGCCAGCGCATGTAGTGCCCCTTGCCGGGGTAGTTCATCAGGGCCTGCATCCGCAGGATACGCAGCGTCTCGATGGGCAGCTGGTCCTGGTTAGCATTGGCCAGGCGCTTGCTCCAGTAGAAATAGTTCTCGCGCTCGCTGGTGGTGAACTGGCTGCCGGACTTGGTGGTGAGCACATAGTCGCGCGCGGTGCGCAGCGGCAGGCGGTGCACGACCAGGCGGTAGTCGTTGAGCAGGCCCGCGAGCACGGCCTCGTCAGTGGTGTAGTCTACCACGATGGGGCAGTAGGTGGCCACCAGCCGGCCCTTTTCGCTGTGCGCCTGTGCGGGCGGGGTGCCTGTCAGGCCCAGGATGCTGCGCTTCTTTGCCGCGTGGGCTTTGAGGCCCGGCTCGTGCGAGTCCTTCAGGGCGTGGCACTCGTCGAGGTAGAGCTTCTGGTACGTGCCGGCGGCCAGAGCTTTGCCCAGCGAGCGGTAGGTAGTGAACGCGATGTGGTCGAGCAGGTGCGCCAAGCCGAACTTATGCGCTTCCTGGGGCCAGGAGTCCAGAATGGCCTGCGTGGGGGCTGCTACCAGAAAGGGCTTGCCGGCGGCCTGGTCAGGAAGCTGATCAGCGGCGAGCAGACGGTCCATGTCGCGCAGGCCGATGAGCGTCTTGCCCAGGCCCATAGTCAGGGCGATGCCGGCTAAGCGCCGGCCCTGAATGGTGGCCAGCACCTGGTCCTGCAAGGCTTGCTTACGGGCGGCCGCGTTAGGAGTAGTTTCCGGAGAGAAGGACATACGGGAGAATGAAAAGGCGACGAGCGTAGTGGGCTGAGGCAGCCAGCCGATTGTCCGCATGAAATAGTGTAGCCAGCCGGTGATGGTACGAATCAGGGAGGAATCGGTAATTGCTGAGGCTGTTTGTCCAGGCACCTTATGTAGCCGTCCGTTGGCCCTAACTACTCCGCCAAAACGCGTATTATTCTCGAGAAGATATAACTCGGCGTATTAGTTTAATCCTACTTGTAAACCACCCTAGAAGTAGGCTGCCTTGGTGCATGGTGGTCGCCCATCCTACCAAAATAGCGGAGCGTTTGATACTTTTTGCGTCGTAAAATAGGAGGCTTGTTCTGCCTGAGTAGCCAGTGGAAAAGTATCGAGAAAGGGTCTGGGTCGACGCTCGTATTCTTTGCCGACTTAGACCCGGCTTAGCGGAAGAAAGCTGAGTCGGTCTAGGGAAGGTAACAACTCCACTACTTTCCCATTATCTGGCACCGGAGTTGAGTTGCCTCGGTCCATACCCCAGTAGCACCCCAAAGTGACGACTAGGTGGTGGCGGAAGAGGAACCGAACCAATGACAAGTTTACTCGATGGGGGTACTGGCAGTGCTACCGAAACTGGAAAAGGAAAGGTAGTCAAAAGCCAGGTGCAGTTGGTGGGTAGGAAATTGGGCTAATCGCTTGTACTGAGATTCCAGACCCTGTCCATTCTATAAGTAGGTGCGGTCACGGGTGGGCGCGCCCTGTACAAAATCGACCGGACTCGGTTCGCCGCTTCTTATTCCTGCGCCTGATTTTCACCACTCGGAACGTCCGGTGCTGAGTGGGATGGCTAGCATGTGAAGGAGGCCCCGGCCAGTTTTTTTGCAGGTAAAAATCTTGGTTAGATAGAGTTCTTAGCAGCTAAGTGGCGAGAGAATGTCGGACCACCTTCACAAAATTTAGAGGCGACCGGGAGAGAAGATGGGTGTCCCGCGTGCTACCGTTGCTAACCGATTTTGACTTCTAGGCTGGCCGATTTTGGTCGGAGTAACAGGTTATCTCAGGCAGTACAGTCCGCTTTTCATGGAGTTGATTGGAAGCGCGGGTTGTTGCGGAGCAGAACTTTTTCATCAGGAGTATTCAGCGGCAGTCAGTCGTTTTTAGGAGCTGGTAACTCTGCTGACTGAAAATCCGATTGCTTGGTGCGGACTCAACCAAAGTGGTTGTCGATTTTTACGCGGGTCAGGGAAGGTATGCCAGACGAGTTGAGGTGATAGCAGGATTTGTCACTAAGTAAAAATAGTTGCTTCGGTCGACTCCTTAAGTAAGCGGTTGTTACTGCTGGACAGGGGGAGGGGCTAGGCTGGTTCTTACTCGATAGAGGGGGGCGTCTTGGATAGTCTCGTAAATCTGGGAGGAGTTCCTTGGGCTGGGACTACGCAGTTCGGTCAAATTCAGGTAGGCAGGTAAAGGGCTTTTTGACTCAGGACGGTTGCTGTTATTTCTGCTTGGTGAGGAGCTGGGTTTTTCGTTTTACTGAAATGGTCACTGGTTTCGGAAGGCTATGATTGTTGATCGTGTTGATTTTTGCGGCGCGTTTTTATAGGTAGTCCGAGCAGCTGGGGAAGTGGTTGCTTAGGGTTAACTAGATAATTGGCTGAATGAAATAGCTCCGTGATGCAAGGGTCAGGGGCTAAGAAATGCTTCAGGTATTGGGAGAAGCCGGTGGTTTTAGCGTAGATGAAGATGGGGTTTTCAGTGAATTTATTGTTGATTCTTTTCTACCAAGTGCTTTGCTTTTTATTTAGATTACAGGGGATTATTCAGGTGACGAAGTATCAGTTCTGATTTTTGTTTGCTTCGGGAGAATGACTTCTTACTTGATTCTAGGTGGCTCAATTAAGTTAGTTAACTGGTAAGGTTGAATGGCAGTAGGTAATGAATAGTCGGTAGCAAATAATAGTTAGGCAATGTCGAGTGGGAGGGGAGGGGCTAGCAGAATAGACTTATCGAATCAACAGAACCGAGGGCAGCGAGATTGATAGCGTTAGTAGAGGTATTGATTTGGAAAATGAGTAAGGCTTGAGTAGCTTTCAGAAGACCTAGGGTAAAAAGAGGCAGTGGGTGAGATTCCTCGTTCGGGTCTCGTTTATACGTAAGGAGCAAGATAGGTTTACCTAAAGGTAAACGTCTTGCTTTTGCTCCCGCTGGTCGCAAAAGTCCCCGTTCTTATTGCCTCATGACGCCCCTAAACGCCACCTACTGCTCCTTGCATTCTTCAGCGTTCATCTTCGTTTTCGAAGGTCGGAAAGCAACGGTGAGACAAGCCCAAGCGGAAGAAATATCGCTCGTTCCTTCCCCAACTTCAACGTCGGTATCACCAGTAACTCAACCGATAGAGGTCAAGGCAAAGCGTAAGCGCAAAACGAAAAGTGAATACGCAGCGCTGGCCCTGCTACCCGTTGAGTCGAAAGAGAAAGACAAGCACAAAGGGGGGCGGCCGAAATTGGAGGATAAGGAAGAACTCAAGTGCGTCAGCTCGCTGGTTTCGGTTGCGTGCCATGACCGATTACACGCGGCTGCCGACAGACTGGGTATTTCAGTTTCGCTCGCAATACGGTGGATAATTGACGGTGATGGCACGAAGCGAGTGCAGCAGCGAATGGGCCAGTTGATGCGGCAGGGCCTCTCGGAAGAAGAGCGAAAACAGCTGCGGGACTTAGCCGGAATGGCCGCTAATCTGAACCAGGCAGCCAAGCTTGCCAACCGGGATGGGTATGCCGCACACGCAACAGCACTGGTGGACTTGGGCAAGAAAATCCGGGAACAGGTGAACGCTTTCAGTAAGTAAAAAATATGGTTAGCCGGACCACCATAGGTAAAAGTTTCGATGGATTGGTACGCTACCAGTTCGCAGGTCGGCGCGACCAGCCGGCGGACAAGCAGGCGGAAATTCTGACGTCGGCGGGCGTGAGTGAGGAGAGTGCAGCCGAAATGATAGGTGATTTCAACTTAGGCAGAGCCGTGAATCCGAGGCTGGGCTACCCGGTTTGGCACACGTCCCTGAGCTTCAATCCAGATGATGCGGCCCGGCTGAACAGTGACAAGATGCGGGCCATCGCCGAAGGTTATCTCCAAAAAATGGGGCTGGACAATACGCAGTACGTCATCGTTCGTCACCATGACCAGCCCGATAACCAGCACCTGCACATCATCGCCAATCGCGTGGGCTACGATAGCAAAACCATCGATGACGGGCGAAATTTCTACCGTTCCAAGCTGGCGCTGCAAGAGCTGATAGCGGAGCACGACCTCACACCCATCAAGGGACAGCGGCCGGAATTGCAGCACCCCGAACGGCTTCGTGGTACCGACCTAGCGCAGCACGAAATGCTGACCATAGTCAACCAGGCAGTGGCCGCTGAGACGCAGCGGCCACACCTACTGACCGTCCTTCGCGCGGCCGGAATTGGAGTGGAAGAACGCTTCGACAAGGCGGGGAAAGCGACTGGTATCAGCTTTGAAAAAGATGGGTATAAGTTTAAAGGCAGTGAGCTGGGACGTCACCTGAGTTCCGCAGGAATCGACAAGCAACTGGCCGCAAACGAGCTGAGGCAACAGGCTGCGTCTGTTGTCTCAGCAGTCAAGACTGAACCTACACCGCTAACGATTTCAGCCGCTGGTCCAGGAACGACACCAGTCCCTTCTGCCAAAGGGGAACCAGTCAAGGACCCAGGGGCAACGGTAGGACAGCCAGCAGTGGGAGTGGGTACTTCGAACTCCATACCGATGGTACAGTCTAGTACCATCGCAGGTGGGCAGGGTCGTACTGCTAGCCGAGAGCCAACAAATGAGCAGGCTAGCGTCAAAGAGCAGGCAGTGGTGCCTACGGCTCAGCAAGAGAAAGAGCCCATTGCTGACCAGGAAGCACAGGCAAAGCGGGCGGCCCGCAGGGAGGAGATGAGGCGGCTACTTGATTTGGAGACTGAGAAGATGTTAGCCTATCATAAGGTGAGACCGGCCACTTATGTGACTGAGGCAAAAGCAGACCCGGCCTCGATAAAGCTTTCGACAGAGCAAAATGGGTCGCAACCAGGTAAAGTACAAAAATCAGAAGAAAACTCAACGGCTGAAAAGCCAATAGACATCGTAGAAGCGCCGGCTGCCACCTCAACTCAGCAGTCAGCACCTGTCCCCCATGTAAGCGAGGGGACTTCGGATTCCGGAGTATCACCTGAAGTCACCCTGCCAATCATACCGCGCCGGGCAATTGCTATACAGACAGAAGAGCGTATTCTGCACCCAGCAGTTTCGGCTGCAGTAAGTAAGCAGTCTTCAACTCCGATTGGAGAGCCCACAGGGGCACCAAGCCCGGTTGTAAGCATTGCCGCTTCCCTTCCCATACAGGAGCGAGAAGCTCAGCCACCGGTAGCGAAAGCTATTCCATCGCCGCCGACTGCGGCGGCTGTACCAACAGGGGTGACCAGTCCATCGGGAGAACTAACGCATACTAGTGAATCGGTTGTGAGTCGCTCGCCACTTAGTCCAGCAGTGCCAGGCGCGGAAGTCCCACCGGTTGAACCCGCTGCCCAGCCACCACAGTCACCAGAGCGTACACAAAAGCAGCTTTCCCTAATGTCGCTGGCAGAGAAGCTGATTTCTGAGGTGCCAGACCTGCCGGCCACTGCTTTAGTAATTGCCCCAGTAGTAGTAACTGCTCCAGCAGTAGTAACCGCCCCAGTAGTGGTAATTGCCCCGGTAGTAGTAACCGCTCCAGTGGTAGCAGAGGTAGCGGAAGCGGTATGGCAACACGGTATCATCCAGATGGAGGCCAATGGGAAGGGGACAAGTGAGGAGCGTCTAAGTACCGTCCGGGTAGCGCTGCTTGCAGCCGGTGCCACTGTCGGTGAAATAGTGCCACCAACAGTGGGTCGCAATGGGGTTCCTTTACTTCCATACTCTTTTGACCCTACCACAACTAGTTTAGGAAAAGTGAGTCAAGTGCTTGATGACGTGCAGGTAGCCGGTAACAGCAAAGTACAGGAGCGACCATATCCTTGGCGCCAGCCTGCTAGTGTTCCTGGAGCAGACAACATGAAGTGGCTTGACCGGGAAGGACAATTCAATCAGGCTCACGTGCTTATTGATGACTCAGCGGCAGGGCACGCACGCGCCAATGCGATTGCGGATGACTTACGCAGAGCAGGCGCGAGGGTGAGCGAAGTCAAGCGGGATGCGCAGGGGCTCCTGACCATGCAGGTGGGCTATCATACGCATACGCTGGGTATTAACGTACTCAATGGGGTGTTAGACAGCGCGAATAATTCGATTGGTATTAAGGTGCAGGAGAGTCAGCAGAACAGAGATGCCCGTTATACGGGTGCCGTACAAGTAGCTAGACAGCAGAAAGAAAGGAGTTCCGCTGGAATGTCATACGATGACTAAGTGCCGGCTGTCGAAACACTTATTATTAAGAGAATGGAATTGTCGGCTGGGTATGCAAATAGCCATCTCCCGCAGATGGACTGATACGTTGCGAAGCTTGCCGGCGGTGGCCATAAATATGCAGGACCGGCAGGGACGGGACCAAAGCTCCGACGGGGTGAATAGCGAGAAGAGTCCGCGATTGAGGCGCAGGAATAGAAGATTCGGCAGCTTCAGGAGTTCGGATAAAGGCGCAGCTTTACGCGGAGCCTGCCTGCCTGCCGATGCTTCCGACCTATACTTCCTTATCAGAGTTCGTGATGGCCGGGTCATCCACTAAGTCCCGTATTTCCAGGTCTAGCGCTCGGCTCAGCGAGATGAGCATGTCCAGGGTAGGGCTGAGTTGAACCAGCTCAATGCGCTTGATAGTGGACTGCTCCACATTAGCAATATCGGCCAATTTTTGCTGGGAATAACCCCGTTGCTTGCGCAGCGAGCGCAGCCGCTCCGAAAAGGCGCGTAGGCCGGCGGGGTTTTTCACGTGGCAAGCTGCCGCAGCCAGCAAGAGAATCCAAGGGCGTGCGCGCCCTTGAATGGTTTCTATTTCCTACCTTGCGGGCCCGTTATACCTCTTCCCCTTATTGGCGGCTATGAGCGATTGCTAACCTCACCGCCAGCCCAACTGCCCCTGTTTCGCTCCGCAATTGACCAGCTGACCTCTGGCTGCTCACCACAATTTGTTAACTGCCAACGCCTTCAAATAGCGCAGCTACCCAACTGACCCCGCGCTACTACTAACACCGGTCAGTATCGTCTGGCTAGAGTGCACTGACAGGGGTCAACCCGGCAATGGTCAAGTTGACCTTGTCCGCGGCTACCACTGCCTGTCTACGACCTGACTTATCGCCGACCCCCGCTTCAAAACCTTCCGCCGCTGACTCCTTCTATTGCCTGTTAGCTACTTCGCCTTATGGATGCTACTTCGCCCCCGTCACCTGATTCGGCGGCCACCCGCCTACCTTACGCTAATGCCTCCCCGGCCGATATCTCCTGCGCTCTGGTCTTTTTGCAGGAAGAATTAGCCAGCCACTATCTGGCGGATAGCCTCAGCTGGCTGACGTGGGCCAAAGGTATGGACCGCCTGCGTCCGGACTTGTGGATTACCAAGGAGCGGGTGGTATCCCTGCACGAGCAGGACGTGCGCCGCCTGACGCAGTACCTGACCGGGTCACCCGAGCTGCTGACCCGGAAACCGCGCAAGCATGGTCCCCGCGCTTACTTGGCCAAACGCCTAGTCAACTACGCCGACGAGGCCCTGAACGCCCTGGACGAACTCGAAGCTGCCCCGAAAGCCTACGGCCAGCGCGTCTGGAATCTGGTGCTGAGCCTGGCTTTGGGAAACTCCACGGCCGATAAGGTCTACCGGGATATCTTTTTAGACGAGCGTGCGGTAGCGAAACCAGCCGTCGACGGACCCAACGTCCACGCCCGGGTCCTGGCCCTGCGGCAGGCCCGGGGGGAATATGACTTTCCCACGGGCCCGCCGCGCCCGCCGAGGTGGACCCAGGCTAGAAGCTAATTGCTCCCACTTCCCCAACCTCTCCATCGGACTGGTTGCGCCGGATACTTCCTTTCTGGTAGCCCGCCAGTAAGGGAGGAGGCCTCACCAGTGCGTTGCCCGTGCATCCTCGTCTACCCATGAGCCATTTTATCGTTGAGTGCCTGCCCGCCGTCGTCTTAACCTCGCAAAAACAGACGCAGACGCACCTCTACAGTGAAGGGGGTGGCGGCCGCGTTGGGCCGACCGGGGGGCACATCAAAGCCCCGCAGCTAAAATCCTACCACACCACCAAGCACGAACTGTTCGTGCGACTGGCCGACGGCCGGGAACTGCCGGTTGCGTTTACGCTTGATAACATTTCAGTCAGGCCCGGCAATGCCATCACGCTGGTCGTGGTGCACCGCCCCGATACCCAGGTCGGCTACTATGCCTACCTGTTCAATCAGGATACGCAGCTTATTTACAATACGCTCTCCCCGCCGGACTGGCGGGTTCTCGTGCAGCATCATCGGACGAAGCAGTTGGCCACCGGCAGCGCTTCCAAACCCACTCCCCCCGGCGGACTCTACCAGCGGGTCCGGGCGGCTTTTCAGCAGCTGAAAGAAGATATGCTGAATGGCTGGCACCTTGCGGGCGACCCCAACCGCCCCCTCACACCGGCGGAACTGAATTCTCCCATTGCTCTGGAGTTAGAACGGGCTATTGGGACCGCGTTGCAGGAAATAGGCATCACGCTCCTCTAACCGGGCCAGAACTTGCCCCGGCCGATGGGCAGGTTCAACTGGTAGGCAGAATAAGTTAGGTTAGCTGAGAATGGCTGGGCTATACCAGCGGCTGCGGGAGCTGGCTACCAGTAGTTGAGGCCCTGGACGGTTATTAAATGCTTACCTGTTACTGCTGGTAGTCTACCTCGACTGCCCCACTCCACTGGAGGCGCTCGAACTAAGCTATTGCCCACGATTTCTGTGCGAGCACGCTTATCAGTGTACCTATTCTGCCACAAGCAGTTCTTGGCGGTAGCGCTTGACACTAGCGCGGCTGATGCCAGTGAGTGTGACAATCTCGGCCACCGACAACCCTTTTGCTAACGCTTTAGTCACCTTGGCGAGCTTCTCGGCATCGCGGCCAGCCGGTCGACCTAGATGCTTACCCTGTTGCTTGGCCAGCGCAATACCCGCCAAACTCTTCTGTCGGTTGTTCTCGCGCTCGTACTGATTGAAGGAGGAGAACACCCCAATAATCATCTTACCCGCCGGTGTGCGCGAGTCGATGCCCAGGTCTAGGGCCCGAAAGTGCACGCCACGGCGGTTGAACTCCTCCACCAACTGAATCGTGTGCACCGTGTTCCGGCCCAGCCGCGCCAGCCGGTTTACGATGACTACATCGCCTTCGCGCACGGCGGCCAGCAGCTCCTCGAGCGCTAGGCTGTGAGTACGGGTACCCGAGACCTTCTCCTGAAAAATGCGCGAGCACCCTGCCCGCGTCAGGTCGTCGAACTGGGTAGCGAGGTTTTGGTCGGAGGCGGAAACGCGGGCGTAGCCGAAAGTATGCTGCATGGCTCAGGAAGTATGGGTCACAAAGCTACGAGCCAAAAACTTTCAGAACCCACTTTTTGACCCACAAAAACACGCCTTTTGGGTTGCTTAGTGGGGGTAGGGGAGGGGGTATCAGTATGGTGCACCTTGTTGAACTGGGTTGCTTAAGCTTTCATAGTGCCTAGCTTAGCTCGACTAATTTAAGCGGCAGCGTACCGACGATTCTGCCTGTAGTACATCACGGGCACAGTCAAAAGCCAGCGCTACTGTATGCGCAAGCCACCACATCCCATGTTACTATTAGGCATCTTGTGCTGTGCTAGTTACTAGATCGAGGCGATGAACAACTCCTACACGGACAGGATTAATTATCATCTATACTAGTAATAATTGTACTCTTTGTACTAAAGAAAAACAATTCCTAAATGTCACAGAAATGCTGCCTTTTTCCTTTTATTTATTCAGTAAGCTCCTCTATTTTTGTGCGAATTCCAGAAAGTCTTCATACTGCTATCTAGTTTATCTTACCGTCTTTTCTCAAGCACTATTATTGGTTTGGCAGGACGGCTAGTAGCTGTACTAAGTTGCCGTTCCCTCTCTCGCTCCCGTGCGTATGAAGCATCTTTTACTTGTTCTAGTAACGTGGGCCTATTTATTGCCAGGGCTGGGGTATGCCCAAAGTGCCAGTGTGCCGACGGTAGGCTTGAGCGCGTACTATCCGTTTGACGAAGTACAAGGAGGCATTGCAAAAGAGGCTACCGGCCAACTGCCTGCCACCACTATAGCTGGCGGAACCTGGCGCACTGCTGTTGGTTACGACCGCCGGGGAGCAGTAGAATTACCCGGAGTCGCGCGGGTGGATATCCCCCTCTACTGGCAGCCCAAGGCGTTTACCGTTACGTTCTGGATTTATCCTACGTCACTCTCCAACTACAGCCAGCAAGTAAAAGCGGTAGCAGGCTGGAGCGCCTTCTATTTTCATGCTGCCGATAAGGGGCAGGTATACGTCGGAACGGATATCACACATCGCCTCGTTTTTGGAACCAGTGCTATGCGGGCGGGTGATTGGCAGCATTATACCTTCACCTTTGACAAGGGAGTTGGCTCGCTCTATAAGAATGGTGTTTTACTAGGAAGCCGCTCTGACATGGCCCTGCCACAGGCTTGGGGTGGTATGACAGTCGGAGATAGGGGTGATGCGCTCTATGATGAGTTACGCATTTACAACCGGGCCCTGTCTGCCTCGGAGGTACGTAGCTTAGCAGCGCATCGCCCCTACCTTCCAGATGACAAGCCTAATCTAAATAATAACCTCAACTGGACCCTGGAGCGCAGTTTTGACGGCAATGGTCAGGAAGTGGCGGCCAGCAAACAGTTTACCGATGCTCTAGGTCGGGCCACGCAGGCGCAGGCCCGCAATGCGGCTACCCAGCAGGTCTTTGCTGCGCAAACGGTGTACAGTACCGGGGGCCAGCCGGTGCTGCAAACGATGGCCGCCCCCATTGATAACCAAGGCTTCAGCTACAAGGAGAACTTCATCACGGCGGGGGGACAGCCCTATGGGCCGGGCAACTTTGAGAACGGGCTAGCCAGCAACCCCTCCCCCGTGGATGCCACCGCGCGGGGAACGGTGGGCTATTACTACAGCCAACTCAACGAAGCCGAGCCGCTCACCCCCATCACGGGTTATCCCTACAGCCTGACGGAGTCTTATGAGGGCCCGATGGGCGGCACACGCCGCGCGGCCGGGCCGGGCGATGAACTGCGCATGGGCAAGGGCCGCGAGGCTAAGGGGCGCGACTTTCCGCTGCGCAAAGAGTTTGACGGCTACCTTAGCCTGCGGCCTAAATTCGTGCCGGGCAGCCCCATCGCATCGCTCGAATACCAAGGCCTTAAGTCCGTTAGCATTAATGCTGATGGCCGGGAAAGCATCGTGGTGACCAATAAGGATGGTCAGGCAATTATTTCTTGTCTAAGCGGCCCGCAGTACGCGGCGCTACCTGTCGAGGGCTACATCAGTGCTGAGGGCCCGACTAATCCGTATGATGCCAACGCCCCCGCTTACCAGGATATTCACCTGCCAGCGGCCGGGTCTCAGGATGTCCGGTTCACCATGGCGCCAGCTTACTCGGGGGGCGGGCGGGTTCTGATAGTAAACCTGCTCACCGATGACACGACCAGCTACGCCATCAAGCCAGCCACTACGGGGGCAGCGCCGGAGCGGCATGTGCTGCTAGCGCCCGGCTTCTACCGCTTCATCTCCATAACGGGTACCCAGCGGGCCTCCTACGAGGCCCGCTACGGGGATTTTAGCTACACGTATTACGACGATGCCGGTCGGGTAATTGCCACCGTTGCCCCAAATGGCTTCGGCGGCAGTAACCTGCTGGCTAATCCTGGTTTGGAACAAGACTTGGTCGGCACGGCGCCGCCCAGCGGCTGGCAGGCGTACACCGGTCGGATTTCCACCACTTACTCGCAGCAGGGCACCAGCACTGCTGCGGCGCACAGCGGGCAATTTTATGGCATGCACCGGAACAGCGAGACGGGCGGACACAATATTTATACGTGTCAGGTTATTAAGAATCTACCGAATGGGCTGTACACGGCGCGGGCCTGGGTAAAGAACTCGGGCATCGCGCAGAACTGGCCTAATCAGACCGCTTCCTTGCTAGCCAAGGAATACGATAACGCTGGTTCCCAGCGCGGCGCCGACCTACCTATCACGGGCAGCGGGGGAAACTGGGTGCGGGTGCAGCTTACGGATATTCCGGTCACGAATGGGCAGTGTATGCTCGGGCTCTACTCTATTTCGCCTACCGCCGAATGGATTGCCTTTGACGATGTTGAATTGGTGCGGCAGGTTGATACTAGCTCGCCCACCTTCACCACCCGCAACACTTACGACGCCAGTAGCCGCCTGCTAGCCACGGAAAGCACCGACGAGGGCCGCTCGGAATACGTGTACGCCCAGGATGGGCGCATTCGCTTTTCGCAGAGTGCCCTGCAGCGTCCAACGGGCCGCTTTTCCTACTCCAACTACGATGAGGTAGGCCGGGTAGTGGAGTCGGGCGAGTACACGCCCGGCAGCCTGAAATTTGAAAACCACCTGACTGCTAGCCCGGCCGCCAACAGCGTACTACAGCCCAGCCTGCTGGAAGACCGCACTCGCGAAGGGGGACTGGTCCTAAACAATTGCGCCCAGCGCAACCAGGTGTGGTACGATTTGCCCTTTGACGGGACGGACGGCAGCCAGGGCAACGACAGCCAACTAGGGGGCCGTCGCCAGGAATTCGTGGTCGGGGCCGTGGCCAAGACCCGCAACGACAACGTGAAAACATGGTACAGCTACGACGAGCTGGGCCGCGTGACCTGGGTGGTGCAGGATATCATCGGGGTAGGCGTAAAAACCCTCGACTACCAATACGACTTCAGCGGCAACGTGCTGGAGGTAGCTTACCAGAAAAACCAGACCGATAGCTTTTACCACTACTACGGCTACGACGCGGCGCAGCGCCTGACGTCGGTGAACACCAGCCCCAACGGAACTACCCGCACGCTCCAGGCGCAGTACAGCTACTACCTGCACGGCCCGCTCAAGCGGGTGCAGGTGGCCGACGAGCTGCAGGGCATCGACTACACCTACACCCTGCAAGGGGCGCTCAAGGCTATCAACCACGTCAACCAGACGCTGGAGCCGGGCCACGACGCGCCGGCCGCCAACGGCGTGTACAAGGACCTGTTTGCCCTGACCCTGGACTACTTCAGCGGCGACTACCGCAGCAAGGCCATCGATATGCCACTGCCCATCGCGGGCGGGATAGCCGTGCCCACCCGCTACGACGGCACCATCCAGGGTGCCGCCTGGCGCACGGGGGCCAGCGCGGGTATTCACCGCGTGGCCTACACCTACGACGAGAAAAGCCAGCTGCAAAACTCGCAGTACGGCAAGTGGGACTGGCAGAAGAACAGCAGCAACTACCTGCTCAACCCGGCCTCGGCCAACGCCTTACAGGAGGGCAACCTGCGCTACGACGCCAACGGCAACATCCAGTCGCTGCGCCGCACCGACCAGGCGGGCAACGTGGCCGACGACTTCAGCTACGGCTACAAGCCCAATACCAACCAGCTCAAGGAGGTGCACACCGGCAGCGCCGCCGGGCCCACCGTGCTCGACTACGACTACGACGAGCTGGGCCAGCTCGTGCGCCAGCGCGACGAGAAGGGCCAGAGCTACCTGAGCTACGACGTATCGGGCAAAACCACCGGCTTCTACGCCGACGCGGCCCGCACCCAGCCCATTGTCACGTTCGCCTACGACGACCGGGGCTTTCGCGTCAGCAAAACGACCTACGCGAACGGGGTGGCCCGCCAGACCACTACCTACGTGCGCGACGTGGCCGGCAACATCCTCACCGTGTACGAGCAGCCCGCGCCGGGCGCCGCCGCGCAGCGGGCCGAGGTGCCGCTCTACGGGGCCAGCCGGCTGGGCTCGCTCACGCACCTCAACGACGGCACGGCCGCCGGCCTCGACGACTACCGCTACGAGCTCAACGACCACCTGGGCGATGCGCGGGTGGTGTTTCACCGGCCCACCACCACCGTCGACGTGGAGACGATGGAGCTGAGCGGGGTATCCGGCCGGGCGGCCTTCCTCAACGACGACCGCTACCGGGTGGCCGTGAGCGGTGCGCCCAGCGGCGACTACGTGGCCCGCCTCACCGACTCGCAGCCGGCTGGGCAGGAACTCAAGCGGGTGCTGAGCGTGAGCAAGGGCGACACCATCACCTTTTCGGCCTTGGCCCAGTGGAAACAGAATGCCGCCGCCGGGGGCAACAGCACCACGCCCTTTATCCTAGCCGGGGCCGCCGCCGGGCTCGCCCCGCTCTCGCAGCGGGGGCCCGAGGGGCAGACGGCCTACCAGACCAATTCGCCCAACTGGCTCTCGCTGCTGGCGGCGGGGCTGGGCTTCACGCTGGGCGGGGGTAACCGGGCGGCGAGCCTGGGCAGCACTTCGCTCACAGGGTGGATAAAGTACCGGGTGCTGGACGCCACCGGCAACGAGCAGGCCAGCGGCCGCGACTACCTGCTAGGCACGGGCAAGTGGGAGTACCTGCAAACCGGGGTGCGCATCGAGCAGGCGGGCACGATAGAAGTGATGGCCGGCACCTCGGGCAGCGGGGAGGCCGTGTACTTCGACAACCTGCGGGTGGAGCAGAGTGGCGGGCTCATCGTGCAGGAGCAGCACCAGTACGCCTTTGGGGCGCCACTGCCGGGCCTGAGCTACGTGGTGGGCAGCAAACGCTACCGCTACGGCTACCAGGGGCAGTATGCCGAGCATGACAGCGTGACGGGCTTCGAGAGCTTTGAACTGCGCCTGTACAATAGCCGTGTAGGGCGCTGGCTAAGCTATGACCCAGAGGGACAGTTTAGCTCCCCTTATATTGGCATGGGCAATAATCCCGCATCTGGTGTGGACCCCGATGGTGGGTGGAGTAGTGGATGGAAGCCCCTCGCAAAAGGACTACATCGCCTTAAAACAGGAGAAATTACTGGGTCAATCTCTCGTGCTGGTCGACTAATTCCGGCAGCAGCATCAACAGCTGTTCGTAGCGCAGCTAATATTCGTCAATTATCTGCATCCAATCGGATGATTGCTCAACATGGGAGCATATCACCTACTAAGACAACGTTTACTAGAGAATGGGCTAAAGGCAACTGGTTTAGCTTTGTTGTCAATTATCATGCTGTCAACACATTTTATTTAGCACCACAAATATTTAATCCTAATCCACGTAATTTTGATGGAACCCCATCAAGTCTGAGTAATCGCTCATCAGCAACATTTAGCTTGCTTGGCATGGCTATTGTGCCAGAAGGAGAGGCTGAGCAGTTGTACGAAATAGGAGATGGTATACGCAGGGCTAAGGCTATGCAATTGGCTGGACACAAAACAATTCAAGCGCAACTTAATAGCGGGGAAATAATAACCATACAAATAAAGAATTTACGTTCTTTTTTAAAAACATCTCTGCCAAACGACCTTCGATTCAAAAAGGTTTTAGATAGCTTTATGTCTGGAGCAAAACAGGAAGCTCCAATATATGTCAACCCTGGTGGCAGAGGCGTTCCTGTAAGTGAAATTAATGTTCAATAGATCTCCATGAAGGATTTTCAAAAAAAAGCTTTATTAATTCTCCGAGAGTTAATTATTCAAGCAAAAATATTGGCTGGCAACAGCCGTGATTATAATTTGTATGAGGTTCTAGATGATATAGAATACCTTCCAGGAATTGCCGTGGCTACATTTACTGATGACACAGAAAATGAATTCGATGAGTATCTTATTTTTATTTGTAAAAAATATTCATTTTATAATGTAATTAACAAATGGAATATTATAAAACATGACAACTAGAATGAAATGTTTATTTTTTTTCCTTGCACTAATTACAGCTTCTTGTAAGAAGCACTGCGAGGTATTTTATGTTAATCCCAACAAGCTCCTTCAAGGCTACCACGGCGCCCAAGCCCAGCACGAGCTGTTTCAAGCCAAAGCCCGCGACTGGCAGCTGCGCATCGACTCGCTCGGCACCGAACTGCAAGCCCTGCGCACCGCCCCACCCGCCACCCGTGCCGCCAAGGAGCAGCAGCTCGGGCAGTACCGCGAGGCCATTCAGCAGCGGGCGCAGCAGGAAAACCAGCGCCTGACCCAGGCCGTGCTGGCCGAGATAAACGCCTACCTCAAGCAGTACGGCAAGCAGAAGGGCTACACCTTCATCCTCGGCGCCACCGAGAGCGGCAACATCGTGTACGCCGCTGACGAGGCCGACGTGACCGACGACGTGCTCAAGGGCCTCAACGACCAATACGACCGCCAGCACCCGGCGGCCGCTCCGGCCCATGCTGCGCGCCCCTAGCCCCGCCGCCCACCCGCTGCCCCGATGGCTGGCCCTGGCCCTGCTGGGGCTGGGCGCGGCCGGCTGCTCGGGCGCGCTCACCCCGCCCCAGTACCTGGCCTACCTCGCCGACCCCGCCCACGGCCTCACCCAGACGCAGGAGGTGAACGGCACCACCATCACCTGCGGCTACCGCCCGCCCGAGCTGCTCGTGAGCCAGGAGCTGGCCACACAGGCCGCCCCACCCACCCCGGCCCTGCGCGACTCGCTGCGGCGCACCTACGCCGGCAAGCTCCACTGCACCCTGGCCCTGGCCCGCGACAGCGCCGAGCTGGAAGCCGCCGTGAGCCGCGACGAAACCGCCCTGAGCCAGACGCTGAGCTACCTCAGCGCCGGCATCGCCCACGACGTGTACGTGCGCGGCCTGGGCCAGCCCGACTCCACGGTCGCGCTGGCGGCGGCCTACACCCGGCAGTACGGCAACACCGGCCGCTCCACGGTGCTGCTCGTCTTTGCCCCGTCCTGGCTCGACGTGCGCCAGGGCTTCACCCTCACCTACCGCGACACCCAGTTTGGGCTGGGGCCGGTGCACTTCGTCTTCACGCCCCAGGCGCTAGGGCGGCTACCCGCCTTGCAGCTGTGAGGCGCTAGCCTAAAAATAGAACGTCATGCTGAGCCCCGCGAAGCATCTCTACCGCTTCGTTGAGTTAGTAGCCTTAGCAGTATAGACAAGATGCTTCGGCAAGCCCAGCCCGGCAACCGATTAATACGCCCCAGCCTTTTCCATTTGCCCAATTCCTACTCTTAGCTTGTATGTTGTTTCGTAACCGCCAGCTCGTGCGCGGCCTGGCCTACCTGCTGCTGCTGGAAACCCTGACCACGATTGCCGCCCCGAGCGTGAGCCTGGCCATGATGGGACCGGGCCAGCCCGAGTTTACCAGCTACGAGGCCAGCGGCTCGCCCGACCTGGTGAACCTGACCACCGGCGACTTCACCTACAACATTCCCGTGCTCGATGTGCCCGGCCCCGAGCGCAGCTTCTCGCTACCGCTCACTTACCGCGCCGGCATCAAGCTGGAGCAGGAGGCCTCCTGGGTGGGGCTGGGCTGGTCGCTCAACGCGGGCGCCATTGCCCGCTCGCTCACCGGCTATCCCGATGACGCCGATGGCGAGCTGATGAGGAGCACCTATAATCAGAAAATCACTCGGGGCTGGAACGGGGGTGTGCCCAGCGTGCTGGAACTAGGGTGGGACGTGAACACCGGCCACAGCGGCTCGGCTAGCCTCATCGGTCTGGTTGGCCTAGGGTGGAGTGGAGGAGGCATCAGTTCTGGCAGCTTGGTTGGCGTTCATGCCAACAAGGATGGTGTTACGCCAAATTGGGTCGAAATAGCTGCCGCGGCCGTTACAATCGCTACACTAGGTACTGCCGGGCCATTGTCTGCCGTTGCCACTACAGCGGCTACGCAACTAGGCACGGATGTTGGCGTCGGAGTTGCCGCCTCCATGCTGCTGGGCAAGGCTAGCGGTACCAGCGGGGGGTTCAACCAGCCCACGGTCAATACGGAAAAGGGATTTCTCCACACCAACTACTGGATGTTTTATAACGACCAGAAGTCGGAATTCATGTACGGTTCGCTGCACTTCGACGACATGAGCCAGCGCCTCAAGTCACAGTCGGTCGCTAATAATCCCAGTCCGTACGTCTACAACGGGTCGAGCAGCTACCCGGTCGGCAAGTCACCGGAGTTTGACACGCGCTACGATAATACTAGTGCCGGCACTTTTCAATCGAGTCCCGGCGCCGACCTCTATCAGCCCCACAATGCCAGTGCTGATTACTGGGGTGATAATTCGGAACCCATCAGTGTTGCACACGACGACTTTTCGGTCATGGGCGGCAGCGTATCCGGTAGCATCCGCCCCTATCGCCTGGAGGTAGGTAGCTTAGCCTTTCCCTACCAGGGCCTGGGGGAGCACCATCGCTTCGCGGCCGTGCCGTACTTGAACGACTACAAGGTACCATTCCGCTACGATAACAGCCTCTCAAACTCCTATACCTACCACGACTTTGCACCCACCAGCACGACGCCTACCAACGTGGTGGGCATCGAAGGCTACCAGCAGCCCTATAACTCATCGTGGACGGGCGGCCTCATCCTGCGCGACCCCAGCCTCTACAGCGCGCGCACCGAAGGCGCCCGCAAAGGCCTCGTCAATTACAGCACGGGGGCAGAGCCGGGCAAGCAGCGCCGGCTGGTGCAGGGCAAGGACATTCGCTGGTTTACCAACGAGGAGATTTTACAGCAGTACCAGAACTCACCCGATGGCAATGGCGCGCTACTGGAAACGAATCACCCCGTCGCCCGGCAGGTAGAGGTACAGGGCGAAATCATCAGGTATACCTCCTGCCCAAACCCTGATGACCCCTCCTGCCAACCGGAACCTGTCTACGCGGACCCTACGCAGGCGGTGCAGAACAACCCGTGGCGAGTAACGCTGCCGGGCAAGGGCATCGGGGCCTTCGCCATCACGGCCGAGGATGGCACCACGTACCATTACTCGCTGCCCGTCTACCACTACACGCAATTCAGTAAATCCTACCAGCGGCGTAAGCCCGCCGACGCAGAGACGGCCGGCACCTCGACCCAAACCATCGGTCCCCGCAGCTGGGACCGGTTGGGCGGCGGCTTCGCCACGACCTGGCTGCTGACGGCCGTCACCTCCTCCGACTACGTGGACCGAGGTGCCAAGGGCACGGTCGACGATGCCGACTGGGGCGGCTGGGTGCGCTTCGACTACGGCAAATTTGCCAGCGCCTACAAGTGGCGTCAGCCCTACCTGGGTGAGAGCTACGACCCCAAAAGCTACAACGATGCCTCCTTCTCGGAAGGTTATAAGGAAACGTACTACCTCAACACGATTCACACGCGTAGCCACACGGCCCTGTTTCTGAAGAGCGTGCGTAACGACGCCCGGGCGAACTACCAAGCCGAGGGGTTCTTGGGCATGGCTGATGGGTTCCCGGGCATGGCCGAAAATAAGCCCTCCTCGTCGCTGCGGCTTGACGAGATTATTCTGCTTACGAATGAGGACTGGCAGAAGCTGCAAAAAGTGAACGGCATTCCGTCGGTCTCCGATATGGGAAGCGGTGATATCCCGGCCCTCTTTACGACTACCAGTACGGGCGGCACGCAGGTAAACCCCAACAACAACGGCGCGTCCTTCGACGCGGCCGAATTGAGCCCGGGCGATACGTACCAGAACGTGCTCGACCAGCACGACTTGGACGCGGACAGCCAGATTCGCACTTTTCTGTACCAGCAGGCCCAGAAGCGCATCGTATTCAACTACAGCTACCGTCTCTGCGCCAGTACACCCAACTCCTTTGCCTCGGCCACGGCGACTCCCTCCTGGGTTGAGTCGCAGTTTGCCTGCAACCGCACGGGTAAGCTCACGCTCGAAAGCGTCTCGACCTACGGCCCAGCTAGTACTAAGCTCATCCCCGACTTCAAGTTTGGCTACGGCTATAATCCCGACTACCAAAAGGATAGCTGGGATGGCTTCGGCATGTACAAGAGCGGCGTGAGCGTGAATACGGACCCTAGTCCCACCAACCCGACCAAGCCCCTGGACAGCCACCAGGTGAGTACGGATTTTGCCACGGCCACGCGGGATGGCTCGGCCTGGTCACTCACCGAAATTACTTCGCCGCTCGGCGGTCTGACCCGCGTTACGTACGAGCGTGACCAGTACGGCAAGGTATCGGAGTATGGCCTGGGCACCCCCAGCCTGACAAATTCCAACGGCTCCAATACGTTTACTGCCACGGGCCTGCCACCAGGCACTAGCCTGAGTGATTTTATCCGCACTGGGGATGTGCTCACGGGGAGCCTGGACTATCAGTATACCTACCAATGTCCTTCTACCGGCAATACAGGGGGGTATCCAGGGCAATACCTAGAGCAGGAGCAGTACCAGGAAACCAATTACTGCGGCGCTTCCAACGGCCCCAATGCCCGCATCCACGTGGCAAACGTTTCGGGCAACACGCTTACCGTGGACCAGCAAGATGTTCCGTTTGCTAGTTGTTACCCGGATGGGAATTGCGGCTCCCTACAGCCGTATTCGGCTACGCTGACTATTGCCAGCTTTCCCGCCAACCGCAACGGCGGCGATTTACGGGTGGCGGTGCTTGCTACGCGCGACGAGGCTAATCACGAATACCAAGTCCGCTACCACTACACCACTGACCTTTGGGGAGCTAGCAACAGTAGCGGCGTCATCTCCAAGGAGCCAGCTTACGTGGCCCACGAGGAGCGTCCGTTCGACAAGTGGTTTGACTACCCCGGCACCTCCGTTATGTACGGCCGGGTAAAGGTGCTACGCGGGCTATTTCGCAGCAACGACGCAACAGACTATTCTCAGGCCGAGGAATATACTTTTCAAACGCCGGTGTCCGGCTTTGTGCAGCCAGCCCCCAAAACAAACAGCTATCAGCTTATTTCCACGGGCGACAATGGCAATGTTTACAGCCAGGGGTGGCGGGCAGTAGACAGCTACCGTAATGCTGTAACGGTTAATCTGGGTATGATTGGCCAGCCCCTGGCTATTCGCAAACTGAACCGCCGGGGAGAGGTAGAAAGCAGTACGGCCTTTGAATACAGCAATACCCTGCCCAATGCCGAGGGCCAGGCCAAGCAGGCGTACTTCACGGAAGGGGTGCTCACCAATGAGCTCTTGGGAGCCGGCCGCTACTTCTACCGTATCAACCGCTCTACCAAAACCTACGTGCCCACGGTGCTGATCGCTACCACGACGAGAACCAATGGAGTGAGCACCCGCTCGCAGCAGGATAAATTCGACTTCTTTACCGGTAACGTGCTGGAATCTTCCTTCCGCAACTTTGTGGGTGACCTATACCGCTCGAAAGTGGTACCAGCTTACACGCTGCCGATTTACGCCGCCATGGGCCCCAGCAGTGAGCAGAGTTCCCGCCGTAACATGCTCACGCAGGAGGCTGCGTCCTATGTATACAAGATAAGACCGGGGGGCGGGCAGTCGGTGGTGACAGCCAGCGTCCAGACCTGGAATGGTAACTGGGCTACCTACCGGGGGTACGATGCAGCTACGGACACCTATACGGACCGCGCCGACGACCCCCGTCCCATCTGGCGCTTGCACGAAAGCTACCTGTGGAACTCCCCGCGCCTGAACGCCGATGGCACCTACGCCGATGCCAGCTTCACAGACTTTAACTGGACCCGTACGCCCTTAGCGGCGCAGGCTGCCGGCTGGCTAAAAGTGGGGGAAACTACCCGTTACGACCATTACTCCAAGCCACTGGAATCAAAGGACCTCAACGGACAATATGTAGCGCGCAAGCTTGGTTACGGGCAAACCCAGCGCTTGGTAACAGCGGCCAATGCCCGCTACACGGAGGTCGCCTATTCCGGCGCCGAAGATGTCGTCGACCAGGGAAACAACGTGCTACATTTTGGTGGGGAAGTGCGGGAGGGCGGTCGGCGCACAATGCAACTGCACCACACGGGTATGTATGCCACGCAACTCAATCCGGGTGAGGCAGGCTTCACCTACAAAGCCAAACTAGGCAGCGAAGTGCGGGGCGGGCAGAAATACCGGCTCAGCTGCTGGATGCACCAGTCAGACGTGAGCCGCCAAGGGCAACTCTACGCGCAGGTAGACGGCCGCGACTTGGGGGTAGCCTCCATCGCGTCGAGTAATACCAAGAAAGCCGATGCCTGGTACCTGGTTACGCTCCTAGTGGACGTGCCGGCCAATGGGCAGCAGCTGACTGTCGGTTGCCGGGCAGGCTCAGCCAGTACCAGCCCCGTCTACGTGGATGACTTCCACTTTCAGCCACTCTTGGCCCCAACTACAGCTTACGTCTACGACCCCGCCAGTGCCCAGCTAACCTACGTGCTCGACAACGACAACCTCTTTACCCACTACGAGTATGATGCGGCGGGGAAGGTGAGTCTTATCTCTAAAGAGGTCCTCACCCCGCTCGGCACCGCCCAGTCCGCTGAACGGCGCGTAAAGGAGTATTCTTACAACTTTGCTCAGATGACAACCCCTACCTGGCTGTCTACCGGCCTGATCACTTGGGGGCAGGGGGTAAGCGGTCCGTATGAGCGCCAACATGAGGAGCGCGATATAAATCCGCGTAGTGCAAGCTACAATACCACGAAAAATGTCGTGGATGGGACTTTCCCCACTTGCAATCCCGGGGTTACTCCCTTTGGCCAGACCATCACCTTGAAAGGCGCTAATGGTCAGTATGTGAGCAGTGAAAACGGCACGCAGCCGATGCGTTGCAACCGGGCAACTACTGGGGGCTGGGAGCAATTTACGATTGTTAACGCTGGTGGGGGCAAAGTGGCCCTGATGAGCCAGGGCAAATACGTGTCTTCAGAAAATGGCAGTCAGGCCATTACCTGTAGCCGCACAAGCATTGGTCCCTGGGAGCAGTTTGACTGGCTGAATAACCCCGATGGTACTATTTCCCTGCGGGGTAGTAATGGCCGATTTATATCCAACGAGGCCGGTACGCAGGCAATGACCTGTAATCGAACAGTAGCGCAAAACTTCGAATCATTCTTGGTCAACAACTAAGTCCTGAGTGATAGTACGCTCTTTTTACGGATAGAGCAATAAATGACATCGACGAAAAGGCCTCGCATTCTAGCGGGGCCTTTCCGTAGCTAGATTATTCGCTTCCCAATGCTGTATGTTAAGAGTTATTAGAGATAACTCCTCCATCGATAGACAAGGTGCCTATTTTCGCTCGAACCAGATAGGTAGCGACAAGTGAACAGCGTCGCTACCTATGGCCAATGACTAATAGTAGGGACTGATAGCGTTAAGTTACCAGGATTGGGTTTGACAACCCCACGCCAAGGACTTTAAGTGCGATAAGAGTTAAACCGAACAGCCCGATCTTCGTCAGAAGGCCGGGGCTGTTCAGTTTAGCACGTAAGAGCAACGGTTCCGTCTCAAGCAAAGCCTGCATGAGGCTTACAGAGGAGTTTATAACATTTATTAAACGGAGGACTGTTTAATGTTATAGGAGTAACATTCTCAGATGCTCGTTCCGAGAGCCATTAGGTCATCAGACGCTGAATTGTATCGACATTCTTCTAGGGGAAGCTCATAAACGGGTTAGCGTGGCATTCTAAGAACCCTGCATCTTACCATGCCACCTGATTTCTCTACTTTAGTTTGGTCTAGTTTGATGGGAGCAGGTCAGTTGCCGAAGCGATACGCAACAGACTGCGTCGCCACCCGCGAACTGGAATGCGCTCGAGAATGCTCCTCATGACTGACATGTATTGACCGGGCCTTGTCACGCCGGTGATGCTCAGCACGAACTGGCCAGCCCGTTTAGCTTTTGTGCCAACCTTTTACCCAAGGCCAAGTTTCGGACGCGGTGCTCGATGCGCCGGGCTCACTTATCATTCAGGAAGCGGGCAACCGGACGTTCTCGATGCAGACCGCGCTGCACGAGCTGCTAAAATAGCCAGCCTACCTACTATATTAAAGCGCCTGTCAGGCTGAGCTGGCGCAGCATTTTTTCGCGTGAGAAATCATATTTCTAACGGAAGATGCTGCGCCAGCTCAACCTGACAGGCGCTTTGAGCTACCAGATATGGACGACGTGCTTAAAACTCCTGCACCGTGGGGCGTAGCACAATTTCGTTGATATCTACCTCGGCGGGCTGCTCGATGGCGAACGCAATGGCCCGGGCCACTGACGACGCTGGAATAGCCTGTTTGTAGAACTCTACCACGCCCTTGGCACTTTCCTCGTGCGAGCTGCCGTGCTGTAGCTCCGACTCTACCGCGCCGGGCTCGATGCTGGTGACGCGAATGCTGCCGCCTACTTCGTGGCGCAGCCCGTCGGATATGGCCCGCACGGCGTATTTGGTGCCGCTGTACACGGTGCCGCCGGGGCTGAACACTTTGATGCCCGCCACCGACGAGATATTGATAAAGTGCCCGGACTTTTGCTGCTCGAACACGGGCAAGGCGGCCGCGATACCGTAGAGCACGCCTTTGATGTTGATGTCAATCATGCTGTTCCACTCGTCCACCTTGGTGGCACTCATGGGCGCAATGGCCATCAGGCCGGCGTTGTTGATGATAACGTCGAGGCGACCAAACGCTTCTACAGCCTTATCAACCAAGGCTTTTACTTCTTCGGCTTTGGTTACGTCGGTTTGCAGAATCTCTACCTTTCCGCCTGCGGCGCGAATATCGGCAGCAATTTTTTCCAGGTTTTCGAGGCGGCGCGCGCCTAGCACTACGGCGGCACCTTTGCTGGCCAAATGGCGAGCCGTAGTTTCGCCCAGCCCGCTGCTAGCGCCCGTGATGACGACTACTTTATTTTCGATATTCTCCATGATGTTCCTCGTTTGGCCTCGCTTTACTTAAGGCGATGTGGGGGAGAACCGGTAGCTACAGCAGTTGTTTCTTGGGTGGTGGTCTAATTTAAGGTGAGAGTGTAGTTATCGATAACGATTTTAATGCGGGCAGTATGGATTGCCAAACTTTTGCTAAAGGAGCAGGATTTGCGCACCAGCATACCGCACCGCTGCCGTAAGGAGCAATTACTAGCTTCGACAATACTGGTTTGCCCTTCGCCTTTCAGATACGGGCGGTGTCGCCAGCGGGGCAGCACGTTTGTATAGGCATTCCAGCGGTCGGTAAAATACCAGCAGTGGCGGCGGTAGCGACGCGGCAAGGCTTGCCACAGCCGCTGCGCCGTTTGAGCACTGCGGTTGCCCAAAACCCACGCCACGATGCGCCGACTGGCGCGTTCGACCGCAAGCAAGAGCCAGACCTTATGCGCTTTACAGCGTTTTTTCTAAAACTTCTTCCGCCGCAGTCGGGGCAGCGGGGGCGAAGCTGCCCGCGCTTTTTTTAGCAGCTTAGCCACCGTCACGCGCGCCACGCCCGTGGCGTGCACAATGCTACGTTGGGAGTTGCGTTCTACTTAACAGTTTTTCCACCTGGGCATATTGGGCGGCTTTGGCGACAGCAGCGGGCGTAAAACGCGCTTGGTAGCCACAGGCTTTACACTGATATTCGGCATGCCCTTGGCTCGGACCATTGCGCCGAATAGGTTCGCTGCCACATTGGGCACATAGATGTTGCGTGTAAACCATAATCCCTCCTACGCTTTTCACCTCTTAATAGACCACCGCCCAGAAATTCTTCCTTGTCGGGGGGGAGGTGACTGGTTACACTCCAGTCAGCTAGGTAGGGTGTTGTTAAACAAATAGGGTAAAACCTCCGACTCGGCCCTACGCCGGTTTGCTTGGCGGCTGCCAGGTAGCAATCAGGTCCATGTCAAACGGGGCTTCGGCCAGCAGGGGGTGGTCGGAGAAGTCGTACTCGCCGTGCAGGTTCAGGTGGCGGTAGGAGAGCACGGCGAAGGGCGAGAGCGTGGCCAGCGTAGCCGCTTGCTGCTCGGGCGGCAGCCGGGCCAGGTGCTGGGAGAGGTGCAGGTAATTCCAGCAGATGATGGCGTTCATCAACAAGCGCTTGCAGGTCTCGGCCACCAGCTGCTCGGAGCGGGTGGCGGCGTGAAACTCCTGGTTGCGGCCGTGCCAGACGGCGTGGGCCAGCCGGTGGGCGCTCTCGCCCTTGTTGAGCTGCTTCTGGATGCGCTGGCGCAGTTCCACCTGGTCAACGTAGCGCAGCAGGAACTCGGTTTTAACCAGCCGGCCCAGCTCTTTCAGGGCCCGGTAGAGCGGGTGCTGGCGGGCGTAGGAGTTGAGGCGGCCGAACAGGCGGGAGGCCTCGCTGTGGCGCAGCTTCAGGGTGACGACCAGGCGCAGGACCTCGTCCCAGTGCCGGGCGATGCGCTCGGGGTCGAGGCGCGCGTCGGGCAGCAGGGTCTGCCCCAGTTGCCGGTGCGTGGCCACCGGCTCCCAGCTGTAGAGCTGCTGAGTAGTGCACGGCCCGCCACAGGTCGGCGCGGGTGGTCGCTTCGTCGACGACCAGCGCTTTGACCAGGGCCCCGAGCTTGGTTTGCAGGCGCAGCGACGCCCCGGCCAACGCCTCGTGAAACAGCGCCTCGCCCGCCTGCTGCTCGGTGGCTTGGCGTAATTGCTCCAGCTGCTGGTGGTCTTCGCTCAGCTGCGCGGCCGTGACCTGGTGGCGCTGCAGCAGCGCGTCGATACGGGCCAGCTTCTGTTCGGCCGGCACATCGGGGGCATCGACCAGGGCACGAATCTGGGTCAGCGCCTGCAGGTGTCGGTAACCCCGGCCCGTGACCTGGCTGGTCAGCTGCTGCGTGGCGGCGCGCTGCTGATAAAGCGTCTCCTTCACCTGCTCGCGGCATTGATTCGCGGCGCTGGTCGTGGTGTGCAGCAGCGTGTCGACCAGGGCGTCGCCCAGTTCGTAGTACTGGTGCACCACGAAGCTGAGCAGGTAGAGGTAGCGCCGCTCGTCGCGGCGGTAGAGTTGCGCGGCCTGGGCCCGCAGCACGTACTCGGCGTAGTAGGTGATGGCTTGGTCCGAGAGGCGCAGGCGCTGCCAGAGCGGCTGCAGCTGCTCGAAGAGCCGCCGCGGGGACGCGAAGTGCGTCACCCGTTCGCGGATTTCCCCGGGGCGCAGGCCCTGGCGAATGCGCTTGAGAAAGGTGAGCGGGTAGCGCCGGTCCGCCTCCGCTTCGCGGGCGTCGGGGTCGTCGGCGGCCAGCAGCCGGTCCAGCAAGCGCTGCTCGCCGGGCTGCAGGTGCTGCTGCAAGCGGTGGAGCAGCCGTTTCTCGAACGCGAGCAGGGCCCGCGTGATGAGGTCGGCCAGCGTGTTGTAGGTGGGCAGCTCCAGCCGGTGCTCGTGCAGAAACAGCACCAGGTAATCGAAGACCGACGCCGGCTTCAGGTGCTGGCTGCTTAGGCGGACCGCCTCCTGGTACAGCCGGTCCGCCGCGGCCGCCTCGAACCGCGCAATACCCAGTTGCTCGCACAAGAGCTGCTGGTGGGCATAATAGCGGGCATCGGCGTAGCGAAGCGGGTCAAAGTCGGCGGGCCCCAGGCCCAGCTGCTGGGCCACGTACGCCACATCGGCCGCGTGGTAGCGGGTGGCCACGTAGAAGCGCTGGCTAATCTGGAAGTAGCCCAGCTGCAAGACAAACCCGACGCGGTTGCCCGGCGCCAGCATCCGGGCCAAGTGAACATCCGCCCAATCCGGGACGGCAAAGACCCGGGCCTGCTCGGCCGCTGGTACCAGCGGGGGCTGCTCGTAGAGCTCACGTTCCTTGCCCAGGTGAATCCGCAGGTGCGTGGCCATAAGCTACCCAAAAGGCGATGGTGTAAACGACCGTTATTTCTACCCACCAATGATAGCGTTAACGTCCATGTAAAGGTATCGAAAACCGGTACCTTTACGAAGCGCATTTACCTTATCGCTAACCTGCCCGTTTTGCCCATGCTATTTGGCTACGTCCGCGTCTCCACGAGCGCCCAATCGGCCGAGAGCCAGAAGAGCCTCATCGCCCGCTATCTGGTCGAGCACCGCTGGACCCTCGACGAGTGGATTGAAGTAGAAATGTCTTCCCGCCGCACCGCCGGGCAGCGCCGCCTGCCCGAGCTGCTGGCCAAGGTTGCTGCCGGCGATACGGTCATCGTCTCCGAGCTCTCCCGGCTGGGCCGCTCGCTGCGCGAAGTGCTGGGCCTGATTGAAGAGTTGATTCACCAGAAGCGGTGCCGGCTGATTCTGGTCAAGCAGGGCCTGGACCTGGACCCGCAGAATCACCGCGACATGACCCACAAAATCCTGCTCACCATTTTCGCCATGCTGGCCGAGCTGGAGCGGGACTTCGTTTCCGAGCGCACGAAGGAAGGCTTGCGGGCGCGGCGCGAGCAGGGCATCGTGCTGGGCAAGCCCAAGGGTGTGGTGCAGCCCTCCATGTACGACGCCGACCGCGAGCGGATTCTGCACCTGCACGCGCTGGGCGTACCGCTCACCACCATCGTGGACGTGCACCTGAAGTACGGCAAGTACCTCTCCCTGAAAAACTACCTAGCCAAACTGCAGCGGTAACCGAGCCGAAATGCCGCCCCCTAACCGGACGACTCGGAGGTTTTACCCTATTTGTTTAACACCACCTAAATTACCTATATAATTATAATTTTTTTATATACTATGCGCCGTATGGGGTCTCTTTCGGAGCCAGCAGCCTATAGAAGAAAGCCTGCGGTCTGGTTGAGAAAAACGATTTCTCCAGCCAAACGCTAGCAGCTCAACAGCGCTAGCTTTCTTCTGCTTTTGCGAACCCAACTGATTCACGAAAAAACTGCGGCGATACGGCCGTATTTTTCTTGAAGAAGCGGCTGAAATAGTATTCATCCCCGAAGCCCAGCGCGAAGGCGATAGCCTTGACGGATTGACTGGTTAGGTACAGTTCGCGCTTGGCCTCCATAATGATTCGCTCCGTGATGAGTTGGCTGAGCGTCTTCTGATAATGGGACTTGACTAGGCGCGTTAGGCTTCGGGCGGGAACTCGTAACAGGTCGGCATACTCCCCGGCCGTGTGCAGGTGGCGGTAGTGCGTATTAATGGCATCTTGAAGTTGCTGCAGGAGCCAGGGCTCCCGGCCAGACGGGTTCTGCTCGGTGCCTAACGCGGGCTGTGCAGTACGAATACGGATAGCTTTCAGCAAAAAGAGCTTCAGATATAATACGATGGACTCTTGTTGTGCTACCTCTTGACGCCGTACTTCCTCTTGCATCACAGCTGCCAGGGCGGCAAATTCACGCACCGCCTCTGTTGTAACCGGGAAGAAGGGCGGCTCAAAAATTGTGTTGAACAAGATGCCATTGCTAGCTACCTCCTGCTGATGCCGGTAGATGCAGAAAAAGTCGGCATGAAAATCCAGGACCAGGCCCGCTACAGCGGTGCTGGCTTGGATAGTGTAAGGTTGGTAAGGGCCAAAACAACACAGCGTACTGCCAGCAAACAGGTAGGTGGCAAAGTTGGCGCGTATCTCGCCGCTGCCCTGCGTAAGCAGAATGAGGGAGTAATAATTATTGCGTTGTAAGTAATTAAACGGGGTGTCGTCGCTAAAGGAGTAGCTTCGAAACGCTAATTCACCCGTGTGCGGATGAGTTAGCAGGAGACAGTCAATCGCCATCGCGTGAGAAGAATAGCAGCTAGCCAACCGGACTAACTGCCCGCCAGCCCCTAAAGCGACCTATGCCCAGGCATAGGTCGCTTTAGGGGCTGGTAATTATTTGGCAGCCAAGATAGCTACTTGTTCAATGACAGGCGGCACGGCCAGCAAGTCGGCCGCATGGGCCATCAACGCAGCGGCAATCGGACCGTTAAGATGCGCCTGCCGGCCCGCGTCATCCGGAAAGGTATCAAAGATACCGAAGGTGGCCGGCCCCAGCTGAATGGCATACCAGGTTATGGTAGCCGGCTCTTGCTGAGCCAGGGGCAGAGCGCCCGTCAAAAAATCGAGTACTGCCTGCTCTTTACCGGGCTTCGCTTCGAGCCGGATCAGCAATCCTACGTTCTTCATGGTAGTGGGGGTTAGGTGAATTGACATAACAAAGGTCCTTCCCCTCCTAAAGGACTAACATGGACGGGCGCAACTAGTGGCTGGACAAAAAGACCATGTCCTCAGGATTCTCTACTAGCGAGAGAACATGAAAAGGGTCCCCCGGCGGCCTACCCCCGTGCATTATCATAGGGGAAGAAGTGCGGGCGGTGAGGCCTGAAAACAAGGTGTTGCCCCAGGGGCTAGCGCTTCATAGCCAGCCAAACGAAATGAGGAGGCCGCCCCTAAACAGCTCGGCGAAGTGCCTGCGAATGCCGGGTCAGGGTACGCCACGGCTGCCGCCGCACCCGTCGGCCTCAGTGCCCGGTAACAGCCAGCCCTAGACTAGGAGGAGGGCACTAGCACTATCCTCGCAAAGTGCTGCATAATCCTAGCAATCTTATGATTTGGCGCAACCGTCCAGCAGGGAGCCCGGTTCATACGGCAGCCTGCTACCCCGGCTGGCCTCGCTACATTCCCACCTTATTCCCCTCCACACCCATGGGTATTTCCCTCGAACAAGCGCAGGCTGCCGTGCAAGCAGCCTACCAAAAATCGCTCGAAATAGGCGTCAAGATGAACATTGCCATCGTCGATGCCGGCGCCAACCTCGTGGCGTTTGCCCGCATGGACGACGCCTGGCTCGGCTCACTCGATATTTCGATTAAGAAGGCTAAGACGGCTCGCTTCTTCGATATGCCCACCGGCGACCTTGGCCAGGCCAGCCAGCCCGGCGGCCCGCTCTTCAACATCGAGGTCTCGAACGGCGGCCTCATCACCTTCCCCGGTGGCCTGCCCATCAAGGACGGCAGCGGCAAAATCATCGGCGCCATTGGCGTCTCGGGCGACACGGTCGAGAACGACCATACCGTAGCCGAAGCGGGCTCGAACGCCGTGGCCGGCCAGTAAGGCAGCGTTCTACATGTTCAGGAAAAAGCGGCGGGCCCCGCCAGCCGGGCCCGCCGCTTTTTCCTTTTATTCTCTTAAACCAACCCCATTATGGCTAGCAATAGAGGCGTTGTTTACCTGGGCCCCGGCAAAGTCGAGGTGCAAAGCATTGATTTTCCTGAGCTGAAAAACCCCAAGGGCAAGAAGATAGTCCACGGCGTGATTCTGAAGGTCGTATCCACCAACATCTGCGGCTCCGACCAGCACATGGTGCGCGGGCGGACCACGGCCCCCGCTGGCCTGGTGCTGGGTCACGAAATCACGGGCGAAGTCATTGAGGTAGGGGCCGACGTGGAATTCCTCAAGGTGGGCGACCTCGTATCGGTACCCTTCAACGTGGCTTGCGGCCGTTGCCGCACCTGTAAAGAGCAGCAAACCGGCATCTGCCTGACCGTGAACGAGGGCCGCGCTGGTGGTGCCTATGGCTACGTGGACATGGGCGGCTGGGTAGGCGGCCAGGCCGAATACGTCATGGTGCCTTACGCCGATTTCAACCTGCTCAAGTTTCCCAATAAGGAACAGGCGATGGAAAAAATCCGCGACCTGACCATGCTAAGCGACATTTTCCCCACCGGCTTCCACGGCGCCGTAAAGGCGGGCGTGGGCCCTGGCCGCACGGTGTACGTGGCCGGCGCGGGCCCGGTGGGTCTGGCCGCCGCCGCGTCGGCGCAGCTGCTAGGGGCCGCCGTGGTGATAGTAGGCGACATGAACAAAGCGCGCCTGGCGCACGCCCGCTCGTTTGGCTGCGAAACGGTAGACCTGAACGAGGACGCCAGTCTGGCCGAGCAAATCACCCAGATTTTGGGCGTGCCCGAAATCGACTGCTCTATTGACTGCGTGGGCTTTGAGGCCAGCGGCCACGGCGCGCAGGCCAAGGTAGAGGTGCCGGCTGCCGTGCTCAACTCGCTCATGGAAATCACCCGCGCGGGCGGTGCCATCGGCATCCCCGGCCTGTACGTCACTGACGACCCCGGCGCCAAGGAAGCCGCTGCCAAAACCGGCAACCTGAGCATTCGCTTCGGCCTGGGCTGGGCCAAGAGCCACTCCTTCCACACTGGCCAAACGCCCGTGATGAGCTATAACCGCCAGCTCATGCAGGCCATTCTCTACGATAAAATCCAGATTGCCAAGGCCGTGAATGTGGAAATTATCAGCCTTGACGACGCGCCGAAAGGCTACGCGGAATTTGATAAAGGCGTGGCGCGCAAGTTTGTGATTAATCCCCACAACCTGATTCCGAGCACCAAACCAAAAGCCAAAACCGAAACGGCCGCTGCCTAGGTAGCTCACCTGCTCAACTCTCAGCCGGACTACCCCTAGGGGTGGTCCGGCTGTTTTGGTGAGGCAAAGGACGTTTCTTGGCTGGCGCGGATGGGGGAGGCGTTTGCCAATGGCCGCCCCCGGCCGGCCCAAAAAGCAGGGGCTTGCACAAGGCGCGCAATCGGTGGCAGTCTCCTCGCGAAGAACATTTTTGGCCTGCCGACAGGTTGTTAGGGCGCCCGCCGTTGCGTAAGCTTCGCATTGGTCGCTGCTATCCGCCTTCTTTTCCACCTGCTTTTCGCCCCTGGTCCCTTGCTGCCTTCCATCCCGCTCACTGCCCCCCACGAGCTCACCACGCTCATCGACCACCGCCGAGTGCAGACGCTGGAGAAGTATGAGCTGAGTATCCTCGAAACGCTGGCCCCCGGTGACCAGGTAGCGCAGTCGTACAGCGACCTGGTGCTGACCAACATGCTGCGCGGCAAAAAAGTAATGCACCTGCGCGACCAGCAGGCCTTCGCCTACCTGCCCGGCCATACCATGGTCGTGCCCCCAAACCTGAAAATGCTGATTGACTTCCCCGAGGCCTCGGACGAAACGCCAACTCAGTGCGTAGCCCTGGCCATCGACCGGCTGCAAGTCATCGACACGGTCAATTACCTCAACGCGTTTTACCCGCGCACCGAGGGCGAGCCATGGCACCTCAGCCTCAGCCAGCACGCTTTTTATAACAACGAAGAAATTACAGCCCTCCTCTATAAGCTAGTCCGCATTGGCTTCGACGACTCCCAGAACAAGGACATGCTGGCCGACTTTGCGGTGAAGGAGCTGCTGCTGCGCCTCATGCAGCTGCAGCGCCTGCACCTGACTGAGCACAACACGGCCGTGCTGGCCCCCTCCAACCGCTTTGCCCACACCCTGCAGTACATCAAGGAGAACCTGGCCCAGAAAATCAGTGTCGAGGAGCTGAGCACGCAGGCCTGCATGAGCCAAGCCAATTTCTTCCGCGCCTTCAAGCAGGAGTTCGGCCTCTCGCCCATCGACTACATCATCAAGGCCCGGATGCGGCTGGCCAAGCGCTGCCTGCAAAACCCCGTTATCAGCATTACCGAGATTTGCTTCAAGGCCGGCTTCAGCAACCTGGCCTACTTCACCCGCATGTTTCGACGGTTGGAGCACATGACGCCCACTGAGTACCGGGCAATTAGCCAGGGCCACGCGTAAGGGCAGCCGAGCAGGCGGCGCTGCCAGGGCGAAGCTCCGCCGGTTGGCAATGCTTATAGCTGCCGCCGCACGCGGCTCAGCGATTTGGGCGTGATACCTAGGTAAGAGGCAATAAAATGCTGCGGCACCTGCTGCGCGATACCGAGGTGCTTGCGCAAAAAGTGCTGCTACTTCTCTTTTGCGGACTAACTCAAGGCGGCGTTGACCCGCTCTTGCAGCGCCACGTGGCGGCGCTATATCAACAGCCGGAAGTACCGCTCAAAAACCGGAAACTGCTCGTAAACAGTTTTCATGTCAGCCTGGGCCAGCAGCAGCACCTGCGTGTCTTCGAGCGCATCGATGTTCATCGTGCTGGGCTGTTAGGCCAGCAGGCTGTACATATCCGAAATCCACCAGCCTTCCGACGCAACTTGTAAGGTATGCTCCTGGCCCTGGGCATTCAGCGAGTAGCTACGCAGGCAACCCCGGGTCACAAAGGCCAGGTGGGTGCAGGGCTCGCCGGCTTGCAGCAGGTGCTGCCGTTTGCCCGGGACGAGTGGGCGCAGGTAGGGCTGGGAATTCGCAAAGCACTCATCGGTAAGCGGCACGTGCGCCTGCAAGTGTGCCCGCAGAAAGTGATAACCAGCTGGAGAATCCAGACGCTGAAGGTAGTGAAAGCCATGGGTTTGCCACCCTGTTAGCCATGCGCCACAGAACTACCATCGTATCAATGAAGGTGCAAAAAGCTAAAGCTTGGGCGTTGCAAACGAGTCTAAGTAGATGTGGTATTTTAAAATAGTAGATAGGCAGCGATAAGTGTTAAAAATCGAATTCAATCAGTCAATGAGCTTCCGTATTAGCTCACCCCAAATAGATTGCAATAAGTAAATGGCGCCGCTGCTCAGGACCACTAAAGACCTGATAAGATTCTCTTATGCGGTCCTAATCAAAACAGGGCCAAGGCCCCGTATTCATTACTTATCGCATTAGTTATCTAAGTATTAATTAGGCGCAAGCAGCCATTTCATACATACAAAAGCGCCCCGACTAGGAGGTCGGGGCGCTTTTGTATGTATCTGAAGCCTATAGCGCCTAACGCTGCATCTCGCTTATTTACTATCCGTGTCCAAGCTCTTGAGGTAGGCCACCAACTGCCCGCGCTGGGTAGGCGTAACCACGTAGAACGGGTGCGGCGAGGTCTTGCCACGCTTGGGGTCCAGCAACTCGTCAAGGCTGTGCACCGAATCATCGTGCAGGAACATGGGCTTGCGAGCCAAGTCCAGCAACAGGGGTAGGGCATTACCCCGAATGCCGCCGCCGGGGCTGGCATCCACGACTATCATCTTGTCGTCGAACGTACCGGGCGCGTTCTGGATGGGCGTGAGCGGCGGTTTGCGTTGGGCCAGCACCTTCGGCGCGTAGCCCGGCCAAATCACGTTCATCGGCACTAGCTTGCTTTGTACCGCAATGCCCTGATTGGTATTGTGGCAGGCGGTACACTTTTGCGACACAAACAGGGCGCGGCCCTGCGCCACCAGGGCGGGGCTGGTTACCTGGCCCTTGGGAGCTTGTAGGCTGTTAACGTAGGCTTGCAAATCGCGCAGCTTCTGCTCGTCCACACGCTTGCCGGTGGGCGTGGGCGCCTCGCCGGCCTTGCCCTGCAGGTGGGCCACCACGTAGGGGTAGCCCGTGACGCCGGTGGCGGCCAGCACGCGCTGGTAGCCGGCCAGCAGCGAGTCACCGGCCGTGGCCCCAAGGCCGTGAATAAACTGCTTGCCGCCGGGCGAGAGCAGGTTGCTCTGGTCAAACAGGGCCGTGTACACGGTGTTGTTGAAGTCGTTGAGATCGCTGTTCTGGCCCGACGAGCCGTAGGGCGCGGCCAAATCCTGGCGGAAAAAGGGCGCGATGTGCACCGGGTTGCCGTTGCCATCGGGCGAGTCGTCAAACATGCCCACCGGGTAGTACTTCGGGTTGCTGAAGTAGGTATCAAACTCGGCTTCGGTTGACTTGGCGGTCAGGCCCTTCGCGGCGCGGCCGATGGTGCTGCCATCGGGGCCCACCAGCTGGGCAGTGGGGAAGAACGCCCGGGTATTACCGCAGGTGGCTAGTAACTTACCCACGTTGAGCGAGTGCTGGGTAGGCCCGTCGATGCGCTTGCCAATGGTGCCTTTGTCCGTGAGCTCGTAGAGCGACTTGTCGGTGATGGCGTGGCACAGGGCGCAGGTCACGCCCACTTTGCCGCCCTTAGGCACCATGCCAATTACGGCGTTGGCCTGCACCAGCTGGTCTAGGATGGCGGGGTCGTTGAGTTTCGGCGCTTTGGCGGCCGAGTGGTCGGTCTTTACCTCACTAGCCAACGCGGTTTTCAGGGCAGCCGGAATGGCGTCCACGTCGAAGTTCACGCCGGCTTGCAGGGCTTGCAGCACGGTCAGCTTGGCGGTTTTCATGCCCTGGGGCATCCGCGCGGCATCAGTCCAGAAGCCCTCGTCGCCAAAGGTTTCGTAGCGATACACGTCGCGGCCGGCCTCGATGCTGCCCGCGTGCAGGGCCGTGCTGGTGGTCCCATTTTTAGTGGTGTCGCCCACGGCCTCGTGGGCAGTGGTGGGCGTGTCGGTAGTGGTGGTAGGGCTGCTGTTGCAGGCCACCGCTGCCACCACCGCCAGGGCCGAAGCGGCGAGCGCGGGTAAGCGCCAGGAAGGAAATGTACTCATTAGCCGATGGAAAAAGGGTAAAAGATGAATGAGTTAGTCGGGCAGCTGGTTGCTGTTGGTCGGCTCGACCTTGGCCGCGGCATTCATGCCGTGGCAATACTGGGTCAAAGAGGTATAGGCCTTGATGTGCACCCGGTTGATGCTACCCAGCGGCCGGTGCGCGGGCAGGCTGGGGGCCACGTGCAGCTCGCCGCGCAAAATACCGTGGCTCTTGGCGTGGGCATCGCGTAGTGCGTGGTGGTTCTTCTCAAACATCAGCCGGGTCATGTGGGCTCTGAGGCCACGGTTTCGTCGCCGAGCTGGTCTTCATGGGGCTGAATTTCTTCGACGCCATCGGCGAAGCGAACGTAGGAGGTGGGCCGGGCCATACTAGACTAGAGGGGGTAGCAGGAGAAAAAGGAAGATGCTAGCCATCAAGCTCATGCACGAGCAGCTGGCCCATTCGTGAGCCTGGCAGCAGCGGCTATTGGAAGGCGGCTTTAAGGCGCGTGGCGGCGTGGTCCTGCGCGTCGTTGGCGAGCGGCACTACGGCGTAGGTGCCAAAAAACTCGTGGGTCGTGCCGGGGTACAGGGTGTAGTCAACGCTCACGCCGGCGGCGGTCAGCTTGTCGCGCAGGCTCATCCCCTCGGTTTGTAAGGGGTCGATTTCGGCGGCGATAATCGTGGTGGTGGGCAGGCCCTTCAGGTCGGCCACGTCCACGAGCGAGATGAGGCGGTTGTCGCCATCAGCTGAAGAGTTGAAGTACAGGCCGGTGAAGTACAGGATGCCCGGCTTGTTGAGCGGCACCGCATTGGCGTACTGCACGTAAGAGGTAGTGGTGAGGTTATTATCCGCCACGGGGTATACTAGCAGCTCGTGCATGGGCAGCGTGAGGCCGCGCTCGCGGGCCAGGATGCACACGGCGGCGGCCATGTTGCCGCCCGCGCTTTCGCCGGCCACCGCTATTTTGGCGGGGTTCACATTGAGGCTAGCCGCGTTGTCGCGCACGTACTTGTAGGCCGCGTAGGCATCTTCGTGGGCGGCCGGAAACTTGTTGGCCGTTTCGGAGGCTAGGCGGTAATCGACCGAAAACACGATGGCGCCCGTGCGCTCGGCCAGGGCCTGGGCCGAGGGCTCGTACACGGCCAGCGAGCCGATAACCCAGCCGCCGCCGTGGTAGTACACGATGGCCGGGCGGGCGCCGGTGGCCGCCGCCGTGGGCGTGTACACGCGCACCGGCACGCCATCGGGGGCCGAGGCGGCGGTGTAAGCCTTGGGCAGCACCATCTGGCTGGTGGTCACGGCAGGCGCGAGTGCGGTGCGATTGTTCTTGGCCAGCAGCGCGTTCACGGCGTCGGTCACGCTGTGCGTCATGCGGGCCTGGCGGGCGGTCAGGGTCGTCAGCGGCGGGTCATTAAAGGAAATGAACTGCTCAATAACGGCCCACATCTGGTCGTTTTCGTTGGGGGCATAGCTAGGCTTGGCGCTGGTGGGCTGCACCAGACTCGGCGAGGAGGAATCGCTGTCTTTCTGGCAGGAGGCTAGCGGAGCCCCTAGGGTAGCGGCCAGGGCGGCCAGCGTGAGCAGGCGCGCAGTACGGTTCAGCAGGGGCCGCTGGGCCGAGGAGGAGGACAAGAAGGGCATCTTACTTGGAAAAGGAAAGAACTCCTCCTTACGCACCTCCCCCTAAACGGCCGGGCAGGAGGGACGAGCCGGCCACTATCAGGGACGAGTTGCTTATCCCAGCCGGCGGGCAAGCGGCCCTCAGGAACTGAACTGCTTCAGAAACTGCTGCAAGCCCGCGGCGTAGCTGCGCGAGGAACTCAGGTGCGTGCCGTCGTGCAGGGTCAGCAGGTACTCGCCGTGCGCCCAGGCGTGCAGCTCTTTGATGTGGTGGGTATTGACAATCAGCGAGCGGTGAATGCGCAGAAACTGCGCCGGGTCGAGCTGTTGCTCTAGCTGGCTCAGGGTAGTGCGCAGCCCGTGCGCCACGCCCTGGGCGTGCACCATCACGTAATTGGCCGCCGCCGCCAGGTACTGCACCTGAGCGGTGGGCACGAAGTAGTAGCGCCCCGGCTGCTTGATGAGCAGCTGGCTGGCATACACCACCGGGGCGGGCGGCAGGGTAGCCAGCAGCTCGGTGAGCGGCGGGGACGCCGGGCGGGCCACGAGCTGGCGCACGCGGGCCAAACAGTGAGCAAAACGGTCGGGGTCGAGGGGCTTGAGTAGGTAGTCTATCGCGTGGTAGTCGAAGGCTTGCAGCGCATACTGGTCGTAGGCCGTTACGAATACCACGAGCGGCAGTCTAGGTAGGTGCCGCACCTGCTGCAACACCTGCAAGCCGCTGAAATCCGGCATTTGCACGTCCAGAAAAACCAAGTCGAGGCGGTCGTCCGCGCTCAGGGCCGCCACGGCTTCCGCCCCGTTGCTGCACTCGCCCTGGATAGCAAAATCGGGCCACTCGGCCAGCAACTGCCCGATGCGGCGGCGGGCCAGCGGCTCGTCGTCGACTACTAAGGCACGAAAGGGTTCCGCGGGCGAAGGCATAAGGCGAGGCCGGGCTACGTAAGAAAAGGCAGCTCTAGGTGCACGGCCGTGCCCTGGCCGGGTGCCGGGCGCAAAGCCAGCACGAAGTGCTCGCCGTAGAGGGCGCGCAGGCGCTGCTCGCTGTTGGTGAGGCCCACGCCGCGGGGACCGGCCGGTAGCGGGCCGGGACCCGAGTCGCGCACTTCGAGTACCAGCTTCCCCTCGCGGCGGTCGGCCTGAATGTGCAGCTCGCCCCGCCCGCCCGCACTCAGGCCGTGACGCACGGCGTTTTCCACTAGCGGTTGGAGCAGTAGATGCGGCACTAAGGCCGCCAGGGCCGTTGGCGAAACCTCATACGTTACAACCAGCCGGTCCGAAAACCGCAGTTGCTCCATTTCCAGGTACAGCTCAATAAAGCGCAGTTCGTGGGCCAGCGGCACCTGCTGCGCCTCGCTGTGGTCGAGCACCATGCGCAAAAACTCGCCCAGCTTGGCCGTCATGCGCTGCGCTTTACGAGGCTCGTCGCCGATGAGGGTGGCAATGGCGTTGAGCGTGTTAAAAAGGAAATGGGGGTTGAGCTGCTGCTTGAGGGCTAGCAGCTGGGCCTGCACGAGCTGCATTTCCAGGCGCACGGCGTCGAGGTTCCGGTGCTGCCATTTATCGTGGTAGTCGAGGGCGTAGGCCACGAACAAGACCATCCAGTAGATGGGAATCCAGACGTTGACCGAGGCCAGTACCAGCTGCCACGACAGCGGCCCGCCCAGCGTGCCAGTGAGGTGCAGCGCCCCCAGGTAGAGGCTGCGGTAAAGGATGGTGATGCCCACACTGGCCCCGGCGTGCACCAGCAGGTAGGGCAGCCAGCGCGCCCGCCCCGCCGGGGCTGTGAGGTTGAAGCGCGTGGCCAACCGGAACACGAGCGGCGTGAGCAGCAGCCCGATCAGGCCGTAGAGCAGCGGCCCCAGCACCAGCGGGCGCCAGTGCAGCGGCGCGGTCCCGGTGAGGGCCTGCCCGGTTACGAGCACCAGCATAAAGAGCGCAAACACGCCCCAGGCTAGGGCCACGCGCAGCCAGGAAATACGTTGAAAAAGGGACATGCACGCGCAAACAAACTGCCCCCTTCCAACGAGCAACTATCTGGGCAGGTTGGCTACAGCATGCTTAACCAGCTACGCCAGCAGGGGCTGTCTGCGTATAGTGAGGCATCCTACACAAGGGTGAAGAGATAGGCAGAGGGCCGCATAATCAGGTGGTCTTGCTGCAACGCACAGGCTATGAAGCAACTCGTTGACAGATACTGGTGGGGTTTGCGACTAAGTTAGGCTGCCGAGGACACCCCACATTCCTCCGCTTATGCCTAACTCGTTTGCCGTCCTATTTGCAAGCTATCCCTAGCTAGGCAACAGCCTAGAGAGGAGCAAGAGCCCAGGCCCGTGCCTGCTCAATGGTCGGAAAGAACTGACTGGCTAAATTGGTGTTCGGAATTACGTTAGCTACCAGGGCCGTAACGCCCATCCGGTTCATCGCATCCAGCGACTCGACGGCCGCAAACCGCCGACCACCCAGCTCACTTAAGCCCCGAAATACGAGGTCTCCGCTCCACTGCAAATCGGCCTGGCGTAGCGCCCGCAACAGTCGGTTATCAGCAATCAGCGCTTGCGCGCTATACTGACGGGCTAGGCGCATGAGCTCTTCCATGGCTAGGCGGAAATCGGCACTTGGTACAAAGTCCAGCCAGTGTAGCTCCAAGGTCGGGTGGGTAGTCTGATGGAGGTAGATATGCAGATAAGGCGTACTGTAAAGCGTTTGCATGCGCAACTAGAGATAAGAAGGCACCTAGGTAGTACCGGACCAAGGAGAAAAGAAGCTAGACTTTTGTGCCCGTTATATTGCCGAGGCGGAATGGTTGCCACAGCGCTGGGTCACGTCGCGCCGAGCGTCTTCCAGCGAGTCGTAGTACACCGGCTCCAAGAGGTAGCGCTCGGGGTTAGCAACCGCTTTTTCGGCGTACTGTTGCGTAGCCAGCCGGCCTAAAATGTTGGTGGCAGTGATGATACTCATTTCCCGTAGACCCGCCTGATAGGCTTGTACGTTCCACTCGTTGGCCAACCACTGCTGCACTTGCTGCGGGATAGCACTCATCTGGCGCGTATCCGCAATCCAGCCCCAGCGCCGGGTCGCCTTACTGTGCGCCTTGAAGTGAGCTAGGCCCGCGTTCATCATCTGCTTGAACTGGTCGCGGTTGGCAAAGGCGCGTAGCTGCACAATGACGCAGGGAACGGTTGTATCAGCCCATACCAAGGCATAAGGTGCATCCAGGATAATATGGTCGGACATAGCAGCCGCATACGCTACCCTTGAAGTGGGGTTACGTGCCGCGCGCGACTTGCAGGAAAGACCTAAGCGGGCAAAGTATGCGCCGGCAGAACAACTACCACGACAATGCCCACGCCTAATTGGTTTGCAGCCGTTTCAAGTGCAAATTGCTCAATGGTGGTTCTCTCTCTGGCTTGGTCGAAGCGGAGGAGAAAGCCGCCACTACCTCGGCTACTGCACGACAATGCCAAGTAACGCTATCCAGCACGGGGCTACTTCGCGCCCAACCACTTCGAGAACTATCCTCAAGCAATGACTCGACTCCGTCCGGTATACTTAGACCACCTCAGCTGACAAATCGAGGCTAGTTGGCGGGGGAGCTAGGCAGGGGATGCGGCCCGGTTCTGCCCAACCGATTGAGGGCAATCAGCGCCGCGCCCACGCCCAAAAAGCACAGCAGCACTAGCCCGCTGTTAACCCCCACCCGCCCGTAGCCTAGCACAGGGGCATTTAGGAACGGATAAGGGTACCAATGGGCTAGGGGGCCGCGCAGCAACGAGTAGGCCAAGTAACCGGCCGGGAACCCAAGCCAGCGCCACAGATTGCGCCAAACAAGCTGCCCCGTGGCACGACCCAGTACCAGTATAGCCCGTACGCGGCGGGTATGACGACGTGCAGCAGCTCATCGGCCAGGCGCGCCGTGCTGCGGGGTTCGAGCAAACC